>WNFK01000001.1_pt1 | contig 288837 bp, 275 predicted proteins | sample 5400281 | NCBI WGS metagenome assembly WNFK01 (sample SAMN13153350, study PRJNA577476) | soil metagenome | isolation source: 20 cm soil on Douglas fir-dominated hillslope | place: USA:California | collected 2013-09-17
GCCGCCCTTCGCTTGCGTTCGCTTCCGCGCAACCTTAAGTGGCGCCGGCGCCTGAGGAAACCTCATCCATGGGCGTTCCCGTGGCGATCGTAGCTCAGCTGGTTAGAGCACTGGTTTGTGGTACCAGGGGTCGGGGGTTCAAGTCCCCTCGGTCGCCCCATTTTCCTCCTGTTGAACGGACAATTCGACGACCATGACCACCCCTTGGGGTTTCCCCGATTTCGACGCGCATGAAGAATTGCAGTTCGTCACCGACGATAAATGCGGGCTTCGCGCGATTATCGCCGTGCATTCGACCCATCTCGGCCCCGCGGCCGGCGGCGTTCGCTTCTGGCATTACGCCAAACCCGAGGACGCGCTGACCGATGCGCTCAGGCTGTCGCGCGGCATGAGCTACAAAAACGCGATGGCCGGGCTGCCGCTGGGCGGTGGCAAGTCAGTGATCCTGGCCGACGACAAGCGGACCAAGACGCCCGATATGCTCCATGCGTTCGGCAAGGCGGTGGATCATCTGGGCGGCCGCTACGTCACCGCCGAAGATGTCGGGATGAGCGTCGCCGACATGATCGAGATCGCACGCAACACCAAATATGTCGCGGGGCTTCCAGCCGAGGGCAAGGAGGTCGGCGGCGACCCGGGTCCGCACACCTCGCTCGGCGTGTTCCTGGGGATCAAGGCCGCGGTGAAGCATGCGCTTGGCAAAGACAGCGTCGCGGGCCTGCACATTGCGCTGCAGGGCGCGGGCAGTGTCGCGACCGGCGTCGCGCTCCATGCCGCGACCGAAGGCGCGAAGCTGTCGATCGCCGACGTCGATCCGGCCAAGGCGCAGAAGCTCGCCGCCGCCGCCAATGGCACGGTGGTCGCGGTCGACGAAATCCTGACGCTCGAGGCCGACCTGTTCAGTCCCAATGCGCTGGGTGCGATCTTCAACGAGCAGACGATTGCGACGCTGAAAGCGCCGATCGTTGCAGGCGGCGCCAACAACCAGCTCGCGACGCCGGCGGACGGCGCCCGGCTGCAAGCGCGCGGCATCCTCTACGCGCCCGATTATGTGACCAACGCGGGCGGGATCATCAACGTCTGCACCGAATATCTCGGTGATGGCGACGCCAGCTTGGTGCGCCGGCGAATCGAGGGCATTCCTGCGCGGCTCGAGGAGATCTGGAGCGAGAGCAAGGCATCGGGCCGCGACCCGGCGGCGGTCGCCGACGCGATGGCGCAGAAGCTGATCGGCAGATGAATTCCTCCCTGCCGCGAAGCGGTGGGGAGGGGAACCATCCGAAGGATGGTGGAGGCGTCCCTCCGTCAAGTCTTCGGCTTGCCACCTCCCCATTGCTGCGCAACAGGGAGGGAGGCTGATTATGCACGCTTTTGCAAACCCAACCCGCTTTCTGCGCTTCGCCAAACCGGCGACCTCGTGGCTGCTGTTGATCGGGCTCGGCCTCGCAATCGGCGGGATGGTCGCGGGGTTGACGCTGACCCCGCCCGATTATCTGCAGGGCGAGACCGTGCGCATTCTCTACATCCACGTCCCCGCTGCGTGGCTCGGAATGGCGGGGTGGACGGGGATCGCCACGGCCTCGGTCAGCCAACTGGTGTGGCGCCATCCGCTCGCCGCCGTCGCCGGCCGCGCGACTGCACCCGCTGGCGCGGCCTTCGCCGCCATCTGCCTGATCACTGGCTCGATCTGGGGCCGCCCGACCTGGGGCACATGGTGGGAGTGGGACGGGCGGCTGACGTCGATGCTGATCCTGTTCTTCCTGTATCTCGGCTACATCGCTTTGGCCTCGGCCGAACGCGAGCGAGGCGGCGACGGACGGATCGCCGCGATCTATGGCCTGGTCGGAGCGATCAACCTGCCAATCATCCATTATTCGGTGCAGTGGTGGCGCACGCTCCACCAAGGACAGAGCATCTCGATCACCGACGGATCGACGATCGACAATTCGATCCTGTGGCCGCTGCCGCTGACCGTAATCGGCTTCACTTGCCTGTTCGGGGCGGCGGTGCTGATGCGGATCCGCGCGGAACTGGCCGAGACCAAGGTCGAAATGCGTCAGCGCAGGATGGCCGCATGAATCCGTGGTCGTTCGTTACCGCCGCTTATGCGGTCGCGATCGGGCTGACCGGAGCGCTCGTCGTTTGGGCCTTCGTGTCGATGTGCCGCGCCGAAGCCGCGGCCGACGCGCTGACGCGCAAATGAAACCCAAGAACCAACGACTGGTGTTAGTCAGCGCGGCGCTGGTCGCAGTGCTCGCGGCCGTTCTGTTGGCGATGTGGGGGCTCAAGGATCGCGCAGCCTATTTCTACACGCCAGCCGACATCGCCGCCGGCAAGGCCGCGCAAGGGCAGGCGATCCGGCTCGGCGGGATGGTGGAGCGTGGCTCGATCGCGCGCCAAGGCGATGGGCTGACCATCCGCTTCATCGTCACCGACGGACAGGCCTCGACGCCGGTAATCTACCGCGGGATCGTGCCCGACCTGTTTCGTGAAGGCAGCGGCGTCGTCGCCGAAGGACGCGTCGAAAACGGGACGTTCGTCGCCGAAACAATCCTCGCCAAGCATGACGAACGCTACATGCCGCCCGAGCTCGGCAACCTTGCCGCGGAGCACAAAGCGGGCAAGACGCTCAAACGATGATCGCGGAAACGGGCCTTGCGGCGCTGTGGCTCGCTGCGGGGCTCGCCGCTCTGCAGTTCCTGCTGATGGTGTCCGCGCTGCGCAACGGAATCGCCTTCGGCCGACCGATGCGGGCGATCGCCGTCGTCCAGGGCGCGCTGACCCTGATCTCCTTCGCGATGCTGCTGTGGGTGTTCGCGCGGACCGATCTGTCGGTCGCGCTGGTGTTCGAGAACAGCCACAGCGCCAAGCCGTTCATCTACAAGGTCGCGGGCACGTGGGGGAATCACGAAGGTTCGATGTTGCTGTGGGTGACCGTGCTCGCGGTCGCCGGGGCGGTGTTCGCAGTGCTGTCGCGGCGGACTGGCGAGCGGACGCTGCTCGCAGCGCTCGGCGCGCAGGCGGCGCTGGCGCTTGGCTTTTACGCCTTCCTGCTCATCGCTTCGAACCCGTTCGCGCGGTTGAACCCGCCCGCGTTCGAGGGGCGGGGGCTCAATCCTCTACTGCAAGACCCCGGGTTGGCCTTCCATCCGCCGACGCTTTACCTCGGCTATGTCGGCCTCTCGGTCGCGTTCAGCCTGGCGGTTGGGGCTCTGCTGACGGGCGAGGTGGACTCGCGGTTGGCGCGGGCGATGCGGCCATGGGTGCTCGGCGCCTGGATCCTGCTGACGTTGGGGATCACGGCCGGCAGTTACTGGGCTTATTACGAATTGGGTTGGGGCGGCTGGTGGTTCTGGGATCCGGTCGAAAATGCCTCGCTGATGCCGTGGCTGGCGGCGACCGCTTTGCTCCATTCGATCAACGTCCTCGCCGCGCGCGGGGCATTGAAGGCGTGGACCATGATGCTCGCGGTGATCGCCTTCTCGATGTCGATGGTCGGCACGTTCCTCGTCCGATCCGGCGTGCTGACCTCGGTCCACGCATTCGCCATCGATCCCGAGCGCGGGACGTTTTTGCTCGCTTTGCTCGGGATTTACGTCGGCGCGGCGTTCGCATTGTTCGCGCTGCGCGGCGCGACGCTTAAGGAAGGCGCGCCGTTCGAACTGGTCAGTCGTGAAACGGGTCTGGTGATCAACAACCTACTGCTGAGCGTGATCCTCGGGATCGTTTTCCTGGGGACGCTTTATCCTTTGTTCGTCGAGGCGGTGAGCGGCGAGAAACTGTCGGTCGGAGCGCCTTACTTCAATTCCGTCGCGGGGCCGCTGGCATTGCTGCTGACGGTGTTGGTCGGGGTCGGGCCGCTACTGAGTTGGCGGCGCGAACGGCGGCCGGTGTTCAAGCTCCTGACCGTACCCGCGTTACTCGGCGTGACCGCGCTGCTGGTCACGTTCATTCTCGCGCCGGACATCGGCATCCTGCCGCGCCTCGGGCTGACGGTCGCGGCCTACCTCGCCGCGGCAAGCATCCTGCCGCTGGTCGGACGCAACCCGCTGCGGACGCCGCTCGCAACCTGGGGCATGGTGCTCGCGCATTGCGGGATTGCCGTGGCGCTCGCCGGGATGGCCGCGAACGCTGCCTTCACCAGCGAGCGGCTGGCGGTCGCCAAGCCCGGCGAGACGCTGAGCGTTGGCCCGTGGCTGGTGCAGTTCGAGGGTGTCACACCCACGGCCGGCAAGAACTGGACCGCGATCGAGGGCCAGCTTCAGGCGACCCGCGGCAGCGGGGCGGTGACGCTCAAGCCGCAGACGCGTTATTTCACCGACCCGCCGACCGAGACCAATGAGGCAGCGATCGAGACCTTCTGGAACGGTCAGCTGTACACCGTCGTCGGCAAGCCGGACGGGGCGGGCGGATGGCAGCTCAGACTGTGGTGGAAGCCGTTCGTGACGCTGATCTGGCTGGGTGGGGTGCTAATTGCCCTCGGCGGCGCGCTGGCGCTGTTTGGGCGGTTGTGGCGGCTGCGGCGGCGGCGTGAACCCGGCCGGCGGGAGCGCTACGCATGAGCCGGCTTGGACGCTTTGCACCCCTAATCGGATTGGCCATCTTTCTGATCGCCGTGATTTGGCGGCTGGCGACGCCGGCGGACACGAATGTCAGTTCAAAGCTCACGGGCAAGCCGGTGCCGGCGTTCATCTTGCCGTCGGCGCTTCCCGGAAAGCCCGCGCTGGCGGCGAGCGATCTCGCGGTCGGTCGGCCGCATCTCGTCAATGTCTTCGCGAGCTGGTGCGTGCCGTGCATCACCGAGGCGCGCGTGCTCCAGCAGTTGAAGGCGCGCGGCGTCGTCATCGACGGGATCGCGGTGCGCGACCGGCCCGAGGACATCGCCGATTTCCTCAATCGAAACGGCGATCCCTATGAGCGGATCGGCAGCGACCAGCGCAGTCAGGTGCAGATCGCGTTGGGCTCGTCGGGCGTGCCGGAGAGCTTCGTCGTCGATGGCAAGGGCGTGATCCGCTATCAGCATATCGGGGCGATCAAGGCGTCGGACGTGGCGCTGATCCTGCAAAAGCTGGAGCAGGCGAAGTGACCCGACATTCGTCATTCCCGCGAAAGCGGGAACCAAGCAAAACCAAATTCTGGGTCCCCGCTTTCGCGGGGATGACGATTATGATGTTGGCGGTACCTGTCCAGGCCGACAGCAATTTGCCGCCGGCCTATTGGTCCGACCGCCAGCTGCCCGATTCGCGACAAGAGGCGCAGGCCCAGGCGCTGATGAATGAGCTCCGCTGTCTCGTCTGCCAGGGGCAGTCGATCGCGGATTCCGACGCCGAGCTCGCCGGCGACATGCGCGATTTGGTGCGGCGGCGGATTGCAGCGGGTGAGAAACCGGCGGCGATCCGCAGCTGGCTCGTCCAGCGCTACGGGAGCTGGATCAGCTACCGCCCGACCGCCGAGCCGGCTGCCTGGCCGTTGTGGCTTGCGCCGATCGCGCTCCTCCTGATCGGAGCTTTCATGATCCGCCGCCGGATCCGGCTGAAGGCGAAAGTCTGATGGGCTGGCTCATTCTCTTGCTGTTGATCGCGGTCAGCGCCGGTGCGTTGTGGCTGCTGAAGGTTCCGGGCGGTCTGCTGACCGCCGCCGGGGCTGCGCTTGCCTTCGGAGCGGCGGGATATGCGCTGCAGGGCCGACCTGAACTGCCGGGCGCGCCGGCCGAAGCCGCCTTGGCCAGCGACGTCGCTCCCCTGACCGAGGCGCGTCACGCCTTTTTTGGTAATTTCACCGGCGAAGAATCGTGGCTGCGCATATCCGAAGCGCTGGCGCGCACCGGCAATACCGAAGATGCCGTCGGGATCTTGCAGAATGCGGTCGGGCGCTATCCCAACAGCCCGCAGCTGTGGATCGGGCTCGGCAATGCCCTGGTCGATCATGCCCACGGGCTGACCCCGCCCGCCGAGCTGGCCTACCAGCGCGCGGCTGAGCTTTCGCCGGGCTACCCCGCAGCCGGATTTTTCTACGGGTTGGCGCTCGCGCGGTCGGGCCAGCGCGAAGCCGCGGTGGCGACGTGGCGACGGATACTCGTCAACGCCCCGCCCAAGGCCAGCTGGCGCCCGCTGATCGAGGCCGGGATCATAGCGCTCAGCCGGCCTCCTCCGACCGCGCCGTAAACTCCTGCTTCAATTGACTAGCGCAAGGGCGCTCCTTACATCGCCGGTCGCTATCTCCCCAGCGTCGGCGAGGGCCTACGCCCCTTCCTGAACACGCGGGTTTTTAAGGGAATTTCATGTTCGCCGCACTGGCCAAGACTATCTTCGGATCGGCGAATGACCGCTATGTCCGAAGCCTCGGCAAATATGTCGACGCAATCAACGGCTTCGAGCCGACCATTTCGGCGCTCAGCGACGACGAGCTGAAGGGCCAGACCGAGCTGTTCCGCCGCCGCCTCGCCGAGGGCACGAGGCTCGACGATCTGCTGCCCGAAGCCTTTGCCACGGTTCGTGAAGCCGCGATCCGCACGCTCGGCCAGCGGCATTACGACGTCCAGCTGATCGGCGGCATCGCGCTCCATCGCGGCGAGATCGCCGAGATGAAGACCGGCGAAGGCAAGACCCTGGTCGCGACGCTCGCGGTCTATCTGAACGCGCTCGAGGGCAAGGGCGTCCACGTCGTCACCGTCAACGATTACCTCGCGCGTCGCGACGCTGACTGGATGGGTCAGATCTACCGTTTCCTGGGCATGACCGTCGGGGTGATCGTCCCCAACCTCACCGACGATGAGCGGCGCGACGCCTATGGCGCCGACATCACCTACGGCACCAACAACGAATTCGGGTTCGATTATCTGCGCGACAATATGAAATATTCGCGCGCGCAGATGGTCCAGCGGCCGTTCAATTTCGCGATCGTCGACGAGGTGGATTCGATCCTGATCGACGAGGCCCGGACGCCGCTGATCATCTCCGGCCCGACCGACGACAAGTCCGATCTCTACATTTCGGTCGATCGCATCGTGAAGACCTTCGTCGAGGCCGATTACGAGCTGGACGAGAAGCAGAAGAGCGTCGTCCTCACCGAGGATGGCACCGAAAAGGCCGAGCGAATGCTCGAAGCCGACGGGTCGATCGAGGGACGTAACCTCTACGACATCGTCAATACCCAGGCCGTCCACCACTTGAACCAGGCCCTGAAGGCCAACGTCATGTTCAAGAAGGACATCGATTACATCGTCAAGGACGGGAAAGTCGTCATCATCGACGAGTTCACCGGCCGGATGATGGACGGCCGGCGGTGGTCGGATGGGCTCCACCAGGCGGTCGAGGCCAAGGAAGGCGTCGACATCGAGCCGGAAAACCAGACGCTCGCTTCGATCACCTTCCAGAATTATTTCCGGATGTACCCGAAGCTCTCCGGAATGACCGGCACGGCGATGACCGAGGCACCGGAATTCTTCGACATCTACAAGATGAACGTAGTCGCGATCCCGACCAATGTCGACGTCCTGCGGGTCGACGAGGACGACGAATTCTACAAGACCATGACCGAGAAGTTCGCCGCCATCGCGACTGAGCTCAAGGCCAAGCAGGAAATCGGCCAGCCGGCGCTGGTCGGCACCGTCTCGATCGAGAAATCGGAAATGCTGTCCGAATATCTCGACAAGGAAAAGATCAAGCATTCGGTGCTGAACGCGCGCTTCCACGAGCAGGAAGCGCATATCGTGGCTCAGGCGGGACGGATGGGGGCAGTCACCATCGCCACAAACATGGCCGGCCGGGGCACCGACATTCAGCTCGGCGGCAACCTCGATTTCCGGATGCTGGACGAATATCCCGACCTGGTCGCAGGCACGCCCGAGTTCCAGGCGCGGGCGGAGAAGGTTCGCGAGGAGATCGCGGCCGAGAAGCAACGGGTGCTCGAAGTCGGCGGGCTCTATGTCCTCGGCACCGAGCGCCACGAAAGCCGGCGCATCGACAATCAGCTGCGCGGCCGCTCAGGCCGCCAGGGCGATCCCGGCCTGTCCAAATTCTATCTGAGCCTCGACGACGATCTGCTGCGCATTTTCGGCCCGCAGACAATGTTCTCGCGGCTGATGAACAAGAACCTCGAGGACGGCGAGGCGATCGTCAGCCCGTGGATCTCCAAGGCGATCGAGACCGCCCAGAAAAAGGTCGAGGCGCGCAATTACGACATCCGCAAGCAGGTGGTCGAATTCGACGACGTGATGAACGACCAGCGCAAGGTCATTTACGAGCAACGCGCCGACATCATGGACGCCGAGAGCGTCAGCGAAGTCATCACCGATATGCGCGCCGATACCGTCCACGCGATTGTCGAGGTCAGCTGCCCCGAAGGCACCTACCCCGAGCAATGGGACGTCGAGACGCTGAAGGAGAGCGTCGACGCGATCTTCGATCTGCAGCCGCCGCTCGACGACTGGCTGCACGAGGAAGCGGTTGAGCCCGAGCTGATCGCCGAGCGCATCCAGACCCTGGCCGACGCGCGGATGGCGGAGAAGCTCGAGGGCATCGAGCCCGAGCGCTGGAACGACGTCGAAAAGCAGATCCTGCTCCAGACCCTCGACCACCATTGGAAAGAGCATCTGGCAACGCTCGACGCGCTGCGTCAGGTTATCCATCTGCGCAGCTACGCGCAGAAGAAGCCGATCGACGAATATAAGCAGGAAGCGTTCCTGTTGTTCGAACGGCTGCTGGTGGCGATCCGCGAGGAAGCGACGCGCACGTTGATGCGCGCGCAGATCCAGCTCGAGGATGCGCTGCCGCCGCAATTGCCCGATTTCATCACCCAGCATCTCGATCCGTTCTCGGGCGATGACGACACGGCGGATATCGACGCCGGCGCGCGCGGGCTGATGTCGGGAATGCCGCCGCTCAACATCCCGCAACCGCCATTGCCGGTGCGCGGCCCTGATGGTGAGTTGGTCGAAGCGCCGATCAGCCGCAACGCGCTGTGCCCGTGCGGTTCCGGCAAGAAGTACAAGCATTGCCACGGGCAGCTCGCGTAACCGGCAGCAAGGCGCGTCCGGCGCCAACCGACCGTAGCGAGCTGAGGCGCGCTTATCGTCCCGATGAAGAAGGGGTCGTTGCCGAGCGCATCGTCCAGGCGCGGTTCGACGACGCGACGCTAGGCGAGGCGACGGCGACCGCGCGGACCCTGGTCAAGGGCGTCCGCTTGCACAAGCCGTCGGGCATCGACGCTTTCCTCCACGCTTACGACCTTGGCAGCGACGAGGGCATTGCGATGATGTGCCTCGCTGAAGCGCTGCTGCGTATCCCCGACGCACATACCGCGGACGAACTGATCGCCGACAAGCTCGCCGGGCCCGACTGGTCGGAAAAGCTCGGGGCGTCGGGATCGTCCTTCGTCAACGCGGCGACTTTCTCGCTGCTGCTGACCGGCAAGGTGCTCGAAGGCGCGCAGGATCGCTCGGACAATTGGAAAGCTGCACTCGGACGCGCCGTGGGCAGGCTTGGCGAGCCGGTCGTCCGCACCGCGGTGCGCGAGGCGATGAAAATCCTCGGCCGCAATTTCGTATTTGGCCGGACCATCGACGAAGCCATGAAGCGCGCCGCGCCGGAACGCGCACGCGGTCTCAGCCACAGTTTCGATATGCTAGGCGAGGCGGCGAAAACCTATGCGGACGCCGAGCGCTACGTCGACGCGTATCATGGCGCGCTCGACCGCATCGCCAGGGAAGCCAAGGACGGGTTTCGCAAGTCGCCTGGCATCTCGGTCAAGCTGACCGCGCTTCATCCGCGCTACGAATGGAGCCATGCGGAAGAAGCTGTCGCGGCGATCCTGCCGGTCGTGCGCGCGCTCGCGCTCAAGGCCTCCAAGGCCGACGTCCATTTCACCATCGATGCCGAGGAAGCCGACCGGCTCGAGCTGCAGATGGACATGTTCGAGGCCTTGCTCGCTCACGACGAATTGTTCGCCAACGGTTGGGGCGGTTTCGGGATCGCGATCCAGGCCTATCAGAAGCGCGCCGCGCCACTGTGCGACTGGGTCGCCGAAGCGGCGCGGGCCCACGGCCGCAAGCTGATGGTCCGGCTGGTCAAGGGCGCCTATTGGGACACCGAGATCAAGGCGGCGCAGGTCGCCGGCCTGCCCGATTATCCGGTATTCACGCGCAAGATCGCGACCGACGTGTCCTATCTCGCCTGCGCCAGGAAGCTGCTCGACGCGAGCGACGTCATCTACCCGGCCTTCGCGACACACAATGCGAACACGATCGGGCAGGTGAAGGCGCTGGCCAAGGGCCGGCCGTTCGAATTCCAGCGGCTCCACGGCATGGGCGAGGCGCTGTATGACGAGCTCGCAAGTCTGGAGCGCGGCATCGGTGATAAGCCGACGCCGGTGCGGATTTACGCGCCGGTCGGCAGCCACAAAGAGTTGCTCGCTTATCTGGTTCGGCGATTGCTCGAAAACGGCGCCAATTCTTCCTTCGTCAACCGCATCGCCGACGAGCAAGTGTCGCTCGACGAGCTGGTCCGGGACCCGGTCGCCGAACTCGACGGGCTTGAGCCGAAGCGCAGCTCGAAGATCGTACTTCCGCGCGACCTGTTTGGGTTGGAGCGCCGCAACAGCGCTGGGGTCGATTTGTCCGATCCGCTGGTCCGCGAGCCGTTGCTCGAACGGCTGAAGGCGCTCGAAAGCCGCCATTGGACCGCCAAGCCGACGCTCGGGAAGGGCGAGGGCAGGGCGATCACGTCGCCCCATGACCATCGGATCACGGTCGGCGAGGTGTTCGAAGCGACCGCCGCCGAAGTCGACCGCATGGCCCGCGCTGGCCAAGCCGCCCAAGTCGGCTGGGACGCGTTCGGCGGCGAAGCCCGCGCGAAGCTGCTCGACCGCACCGCCGATCTCTATGAGGAGCACCGCGAGGAATTCTTCTCGCTCTGCACGCGCGAAGCCGGGAAGACCCTGGTCGACGCGGTGCTCGAAGTGCGCGAGGCGGTCGATTTCCTGCGCTTTTACGCCTCCGAGGCGCGCCGGCAGTTTACCCGGCCGCTGCCGTTGCCCGGCCCAACCGGCGAGCAGAACGAGCTTCGCCTGCACGGCCGCGGGGTATTCGCCAGTATTTCCCCATGGAATTTCCCGCTGGCGATCTTCACCGGTCTGACCGCGGCCCCGCTCGCGGCGGGCAATGCCGTAATCGCCAAGCCGGCCGGGCAAACGCCGCTGATTGGCGCGCTCGCGGTCGAGCTGATGCACCAGGCGGGCATCCCCAAGGATGTCGTCCAGCTCGCACCTGGTCAGGGCAGGGTCGTCGGCGGAACGTTGACCGCGCACCCGCTGCTCGCGGGCGTCGTTTTCACCGGCTCGACCGAGACTGCACGCATGATCAACCGCACGCTAGCGGAACGCGACGGGCCGATCATTCCGTTCATCGCTGAAACCGGCGGACAGAATGCGATGATCGTCGACAGTTCTGCCCTGCCCGAGCAGGTCACCCGCGACGTGATTTCTTCGACGTTCCAGAGTGCGGGCCAACGCTGCTCGGCCTTGCGGGTGTTGTTTGTCCAGGACGAGGTCGCGGACGGGATGATCGCGATGATCGCCGGCGCAATGGACGCGCTGACGGTCGGCGACCCGGGCGAGCTTACGACCGACGTCGGGCCGGTTATCGACACGGACGCCAAGCGCCTGCTCGACGAGCACATCAAATGGCTCGACCAGAATGCCAGGAAGATCGTTCGCCTGCCTCAACCCAAGGGTGCCGCGAACGGATGTTTCGTGGCTCCGTCTCTGTATGAGCTTAAGTCGCTAAGCCAGTTGAAACGTGAGAACTTCGGGCCAGTTCTCCATGTCATCCGCTTCCCTGGCGAGCGCCTCGATGAAGTCGTCGATCAGATCAATGCGACCGGCTACGGGTTGACCCTCGGGCTGCAGAGCCGGATCGATACAGTGCGCGACTATGTCGAAGAGCATGCCCGGGTCGGCAATTTCTATGTCAACCGCAACCAAATCGGCGCCGTGGTCGAAAGCCAGCCCTTCGGCGGCGAGGGACTATCGGGCACCGGGCCTAAGGCCGGCGGCCCGCATTACGTCGCCCGCTTCGCGACCGAGCGCGTGACCTGCATCGACACAACAGCGGCGGGCGGCAACGCGAGCCTGATGGCGGCGCTTGACGGCTGATTGTCCCACACTGGTACGCTCGCAAATGGCCTCTGGAGCGCGCGGCCGAAATGACTGTTGATAGTTGTGCGGGGTGGTCTTTTTTAAAGACACGAACGCGCCTCGCCGAAGCGGTCGGGTCTTCCGGGTCCGGCCGCTTCGTTCGTTTTGTGCCTCTCAATGCGGGATCGGCGGCTGTTTCGGTTTCGGACCGAACGCCCGTTTCGTGTCGCGTTGAGGCCGTCTCACTTTGGCGATGGCCCGTTGGCGGGCAAACTCCTGATCGCCAAGCTTCCTGTACTGCGGACTGGTCAGCGACGCCATCAACGCCACAAGATCGTCAATCTCTCGTTCGCCGAGCGCCAGCGGCTGAATATCCGTATCGAGCCATGGATTCTTGAGCCCGTCGCCTTTGTTGTAATGATCCATGACGTCCCACAAGGTCATTTGCGAGCCATCGTGAAAATAGGGCGCGGTCACCATCACATTGCGGATGTCGGGAGTCTTGAACGCGGCAATGTCGGCACTGCTCTTGGTGAGCAGGAAGCGGCCAACCACCGATAATTCGCTGTTGATTGCCGCGGTATCGACTTGCTGCAGCTGCCCTGATGCAATTTCACGTCGCGCCTTCTGGGCAAGCGCGACAACATTGTGCCTGATGATCCCAATGCCGATGTTGTGGAAAATATTGTCCGTGAAGAGCGTTGGATCCGCCTTCGTAGCCGTTAGCGCATGACAAAGATTGCATCGCGCCTTGTCGTTGAACAATTTCCACCCGCGCTGAGCCGAGGCGCTGATCGCCGTCTTGTCGCCTGCGATGAAACGGTCGAACGGTGAGCCGAACGACATCAGCGTCCGCTCATAGGTCGCCAATGCGCGCAGCAGGTCGGTCCCATTTGGATCGTGGCCGTAGACGCTCTTGAAGCCCGATCGATATGCCGGGTCCTTCGCGATCCGGGAGACGGCAGCCGTGACCGATGCCAAGCCCGATTCGCACGGGTCCGTGATCGGAAGCGCGGCTTGCGCCTCCAGCGTGGGGGCACGGCCGTCCCAGAACTGGCTCTTATTATACATCGCATTGAGAAGCGTCGGCGAATTGCGCTGACCGACGCAGCCGTGAATCCCGATCGAGGTCGGTCGACCATCCGTGAACGCCCGGACCGGATTATGGCAGGACGCGCAGGACACAGTTCCGTTTCCAGACAGACGGCGCTCGAAGAACAGTTTCTCACCGAGCGCGACAGCGGCGGGCGTAAGACTGCCCTTTGGAATGATGGAGTCCGTGAGTGTTCGTGGAAGACCGATCTGCTCCAGCGAGCGTGGTTCGGCCAATGGTCCGGGCTGAGGCAATGCTGGCGCCTGGCCGGCCGCCAAGGCGGGCGGCGACCCCAGTCCGCTGTCCTGTTGCGTAGCGGGGGCCGTACCTCCCAGGCGGCCCATCGCCGTTCTTATGGCTTGCCTGAAATCCGCGTTCAGCGTGAACAGCAGCGCCGAGGCGACCAACAAGACTGCTACGGGAAGCAAGAATTTGCGCATGCCGCCTCCATTGACTGAGGCGAGGTGAGGTTCGCGTTGCGATCGCGTAGGTAGCGCTTTCCGACGTTGCGGTGATTCAACCATATTAATCAATCGTCTGCGGGAGTAAGTACAAGACAGCTGTCGGCCCCGCCGCGATGGCTAAGCCTCTACCGGCCAAGCCGGCCACCTTCGCTTGCCGGCGCCAAAGAGTTCCGCCCGAGTCGCGGGCACACAACCAGGAGGTTCGCCGTGACGGACCGGAAATACAGACCGAATGTCGACTTTGGACTCGGCGGTGTCGCCTTGGGCAATGAGTTCGAGTTCGTCACCGACGCACAGGCCGAGCAAACGCTCGAGGCCGCATGGGAGGCGGGCGTGCGCTACTTTGACACGTCCCCTTGGTACGGGCTCGGTTTGTGCGAGCGGCGGTTCGGCCAGTTCCTGCACAAGAAGCCGCGCGACGAGTACATCCTGTCCACGAAGGTCGGAAAGCTGCTCAAGGCCTCCCCGGCCAATCAGGCAAAGAAGTATTTTCGGTTCACGACGTCCCCCAACGATCCAGTCTTTGACTACACCGCCGATGGCGTTCGCCGGTCGGTTGAGGACAGCCTGCAGAGAATGGGTCTCGATCGCATCGACATGCTGTTCGTGCACGATCTGTCGCCGGACAACGATTTGCTGCCCGAGGACTGGGAAACTTTGTTCGGAATCGCTGAAAAGGGTGCCTTTCCGGTACTTTCCCGGATGCGCGAAGAGGGCATGATCAAAGGCTGGGGCATGGGCGTCAATTGCCCGCAACCCATCCTCAGATGCCTCGACGTCGCCGACCCGGACATTTGCTTGCTGGCGAGCCAATATTCACTGGTCGACCATAAAACGGCGCTCGACCAGCTGTTTCCCAAGGCACGGCAGACGGGTGTCAGCTTCGTTATCGGCTCGTACGTCGTTCCGGCCGACCGGCTGGAGGAGCGCAAGGCGCTGCAAGAGGTCGCCGACCGGCATGGCGTCGACCTTCGCTCGGCTGCGATGCAGTTCAGCGCCGCTCCCGATGTGGCCGCCGCATTGATCGTCGGCGCCGCGAGTCCCGGCCAGATTCTGGCGAACGTCACCTCAATGAACACGAAGATCCCGGCCGACTTCTGGGACGAGCTGAAGTCAGAGGGTCTTATTGAGTGGGACGCTCCAGTCCCTCAGGAGGCGCTGGAGCCCGCGTGAGGCTCTTGAAATATCGCTTGAGCTGAAGGACGATGCTTCCTGTCGATTGACGTTGTCGCTTTTGAGGCCGCCCGTTCCGGTTCGATTATGGCCGCGGGGGCGCTCTTGATTTCGCCGGAGTGGGTGGCCTGTTTTAGCTTTGCGATGCTCCGCCGCAGTGTTTCCTGCTCGGCGCTGTCAAGCCGGGGTTCGATAACTCCCTCCACGCCGCTCGCGCCAAGGATGCTCGGCAGCGAGAAAGTTGCGCCGTATCCGCCATGGTAGGATCCGACTGGCACCACGATCCTTTCATCCCGAAGCACCGCTTCGATGATCCTCGCGATGACAATGCCGATACCATATTGACTGGCGCCGAGCCCCTCGATGATTTTGATGTTGGCGAAGCGGACGTCGTCTTCAACGCGGGTTCTAAATGCAGCCTCGTCAATCCGCTGGGCCGCAACGACATCTGATACCGGCACACCCGCTACGGAAGCGGCGGACCAGTGGAACAGTTCGCTCGTGCCATGCTCGCCTAGAACGTCCGCCTGTATCGAACGTGGGTTTATGTGGAATGCCTTTGCGAGCTGGGTCCGGAAGCGCAGGCTATCGAGCCACGTTCCGGTGCTGAGAACCTTTGCTGAAGGTGCAAGGTCCCGGACCATGTCCGCCAGCACGTCCGGTGGATCGGTTGCGACGACGATCACCGCCTCGGGCTCCGCCTCAATCAGCCTCGGCACGACCTCGTGCATGACCTTGGCATTGCTCTGCAACAGGCGCAGGCGCCCGGCCGAGTCCGTCCGATCGGTTGCTCCGCCATGCTTTTCGTTGACCCCTGCGGTGATGACGACGACACCGGCTCCGCCCAGATCGTCGTAGGTGCCCGCCGTGACTCTCGATGAAGCGGAGAGAGGTCCGCCATAACCGAGATCGAGTGCCACGGCTTCGCTCAGTTCGCTGTGGCGGTTGACGAGCACAAGCTCGTTCGCAGAGCCGCGTTGCATCGCGGCAAGGGCAGCGGCACGGCCGACCGTGCCCATGCCGATAATTCCGGCCTTCATTGCATTGCTTCCGTCGTCGCCGGCATTTTCACGTCGCCTTCGCTACTTGTTCCATCCCAACGCGACATTCGGCCGACCGCAGACCAGTCCATCTTCTCGCCGCCATGCGCGAGAAGCTCGACAAACCGGTCATGGAGCACGCTCGCGAACGGCATCGCGACCCGGAGGTCTTCGGCTGCCCTGAGCGCGAGCCGGATGTCCTTGAATCCGAGCGGTGCAGCGAAGCCCACAGGCGGAGCGGTGTCGGCGACGATGAGCGCGCCATACGTTTTGTACGCTGGCGCGCTGAACGCGCTGGTGGTGAGAAATTCCAAATATTTGTGTTTGTCGATTCCTCCGCGATCAACGAGCGCCACGGCTTCGCCGAGAGACTCGAATACGGTGGCGAAAAGGAAGTTCGCGCTCAGCTTCACAAGATTGGCGGCGCTTGGGGTTTCACCGAACTGAGTCGTGCTCCGGCCGAACGCACCGAACAGTGGCCTTACATCGGCGATTGCGTCAGCTGCACCCGCAGCGACCACGAACAACTCTCCGGCCGCTGCCACGTCGGGCCGGCCCAGGACCGTCGCAGCAACATAGCGCTGACCGCGCTCGCGATGTGCCTTTGTCAGACGGTCGGAAAGAGCCACGCTAATCGTGCTCGACGAGACGTGAATCGCGCCTTTGGCCAGGCTCTCGAGGATCCCGCCTTTGCCAAAAGCGGTGTTCTCGACGGCTTCGTCGTTGGCCAGCATTGTTAAGACGGTACCGGCGGAGCATGCTTCAGCGATGCTTTCGGCAATGATCGCGCCCTTCGCGCCGAGAGGCTCCGCCTTCGCGCGAGTACGATTGTACACGGTAACTTTGTGGCCCGCGTCAAGGAGGCTGGCTACAATTCCTGCGCCCATGTGGCCCATGCCAATGACGCCGACGTCCATGGAGCGACTCCCTTGCGGAACAGCCCCTCCGGCCACTGTCATTTAGTCTTTCTTGTGGAGAATTACGATTATTTTCGGCCCACACTTGATCGCCGCGCTCGTGAAAACACGTACTTCGGTGGGACTTCGAACTGTTCGTTTCGGAACCGAAGGGTTGCGCCGGCTTACGCAAACCATTTGATATCATTGCGAAAAAACGGCTGCGCTTAGATGCCGCGGCGATGGGAAGCGGAGCGAAAATACCCCAAGATGCGAAGTGGCTCCCCGGGCCTGATTCGAACAGGCGACCATTCGATTAACAGTCGAACGCTCTACCGCTGAGCTACCGGGGATTGGCCGTCTTGCGTTGGCGAGGCGGCTAAATAGCGAACAGGTCCCCAAACGCAAGGGCATCAAGCGATCCGCTTGATGGATCGCGACCGCAAAAGTCAGGTCGTGAATTGCTCCATCGCGATCCGCTCGTCGAGCGCATGCTCGGGATCGAACAACAAGGTCAGCGAACGTTCGCGATCGAGCGTCACCTCGACCTGGGCGACGTCGCGCACCTCGATCTGATCGGCGACGGCGGACACCGGCCGGTTTTCGGCCTCGAGGATGCGGAAGCGGACGGCGGTGTCGTCGGGCAGGATCGCCCCCGACCAGCGGCGCGGGCGGAACGGGCTGATCGGGGTCAGCGCGAGCATCTTTGCCGCCAACGGCAGGATCGGGCCGTGCGCGGACAGATTGTAAGCGGTCGAACCCGCCGGCGTGGCGACCAGGACGCCGTCGCAGGCGATCTCGGGCAAAGCAACGCGGCCGTTCACCGAAATCTCGATCTTGGCGGTCTGGCGGGTTTCGCGCAGCAGCGACACTTCGTTGATTGCGGCATGGGTGAAGATGTCGCCACTTACAGTCGTTGCGCGCATTTCCAGCGGCGCAACGCGGATCGCCTTGGCTGCGGCGATGCGCTCGGCGAGGCCGTCGAGCCGCCAGTCGTTCATCAGGAAGCCGACCGTCCCCCGATTCATCCCGAACACCGGCAAATGCGCGCGTTCGCCTTCGAGCATGCGGTGCAGGGTGTGGAGCATGAACCCGTCGCCGCCCAGGGCGACGAGCGTCTTCGCTTCTCCCGGTTCGGCAAAAGCATAGCGCTTGCGCAGTGACGCTTCGGCGGAGCGCGCGACGTCGCGATGCGAACACAGCAGGCCGATGCCGAGGCTGGCGAGATCGGTCCTTCCCGATGGCTGTGGCGCGTCCGCGCTCAATCCTTGATCCCTTCGCTGTTTCGAACTGCCAAAATCATAAGGGGATTGCCGCGCTCCGTCACTGTCCCGTTTCGGGTCGTGGCGTAAGCGTGCGCTTCCGGGCACCGAATCGCTGCGTTACCCCAGCGGCATGATTAACTGGGACAGCGTCTTTGAGTGGGGGAGGCGGGCATCGGACCGTTTGGCTCCGGCGCCCGCCGCACCGAAGCGCGATCAATTGCTCGAAAGCGTGATCGCGCACGAGCAGATCGAGGTTCTCTATCAACCGCAGATCGAGCCCATTAGCGGCCGCATCGCCGGCGCCGAGGCGCTGGCGCGGTCGGCCGTGGCGCCGTCGCCCCAGGCGTTGTTCGCGCGGGCCGCATCAGCGGGCCTCGACGAGCGGCTGTCGCGCCTGATCCAGCGCAAGGCGCTGCGCTCGGCGGCGAGTTGGGAAGGGCCGTTGAGGGGCCTCAAGCTGTCGATCAACTTGCTGCCCGAAGACATTTCGCGCGACGGCTACGATCAGTGGCTGCTCGAGGAGGCCGACGCCGCGGGCCTCGATCCGAGACGCCTCACCGTGGAAATTACCGAGAACGCGCTGCTCGTGGATCAGAAGGCAGTCGCCGCCCGGCTCGCCCGGCTGCGCGAAGCCGGGATCACCATCGCGGTCGACGATTTCGGCACCGGTTATGCGAGCCTCGCCTACCTCACCAGCCTGCCGCTCGACATGCTCAAGATCGATCGCGGGCTGATCGCCGACATCGTTGGCGGTGAGCGCGACCGGATCGTGGTGAAAGCCATGATCCGCCTCGCCCGCGAACTGGACCTCCAGGTGGTGGTCGAGGGCGTCGAATGCACCGCGCAGCTCGTGCTGCTGGCCGACTGGGGCTGCGATCTTTACCAGGGCTTTTTGGGTGCCGGCGCGCTGACCGAAGAGGAATTGTGGCGCTTCGTCGCCGCGGCGCAGGTCGAAGCGGCCTAGCCGCCCGTCGAAATCATCGCGCGACACGGCGCATCTCCTGCTTCACACCTTCAGCGAACGGAGGTGGCTATGCGCAACATCGGAATGGCGATCGCGCTCGGCGCGGCAATAATGAGCGGTTGCACCAAGGCGGAATCGCCGCGGCAATTTTCGCAAGCCGCGCTCGACAAGGCGCTGGCCGACCCCGGCCGCAAGGATCAAAGTGGAAGCGATGCCCGGCGCAAACCCGGCGAACTGATCGCGCTCGCCGGCGTCAGCCCGGGCGACAAGGTGCTCGATCTCATTCCCGGCAGCGGATACTGGACCCGCATCTTCAGCAAGACGGTCGGGCCCAAGGGCAAGGTCTATGCGGTGTGGCCGCAAGCTTACGCGGCCGATGCGGGCGGTGACATCGGGAAGCTCAAGGCGCTGGCGGCCGACTCAACCTACGGCAATATCGTGACCGAGGTGCAGCCGACGATTACCCTCACCGCGCCCGAGCCGCTCGACGTGGTGTGGACGTCGCAGAACTACCACGATTATCCCGACAAGTTCATGGGCAGTAACGACCCGTCCGTGCTTAACAACGCCGTGTTTAAGATCCTCAAGCCCGGCGGGACGTTTTTCATCATCGACCATATGGCGAAGCCGGGCACGGGACTTGCCGCCACGGATACCCTCCACCGCATCGATCCCGCGATCGTCCGCAAGGAAGTGGAAGCGGCCGGGTTCAAATTTGCCGGGGAAACCAAGGTGCTCAACAATCCCGCGGACCCACTCGATATCGCGGTGTTCGACAAGTCGATCCGCGGAAATACCAGCCAGTTCGCCTACAAGTTTGTGAAGCGGGCTTCCTAAGCAACCTCGAGTACGGGCTTGGCAGCGTTTCCGGCGGCGGCGACGCGCGCCAGCCCGCGCGACAGCTGCAATGCGCCGGTGAGCCGCGCTTCGGGCGTCGGCCAGTCGCGCGAAATCGCCAGCTTGCTGTCGGGCCTAAGCCTGGCCGTCCCTTTCATCCGCTCGATATAGCCGAGCAGGCCGGCGAGATCTGGGAAACCGCCATCGGCGAAGGTCACGACCGCGCCCTTGGCACCGAGGTCGAGCTTGGCGATGCATGCCTGGCGGCAACTCAGCTTGACCTCGACGATCTTCAATAAGTTCGCGGTTTCCTCGGGGAGCGCCCCGAAGCGGTCGATCAGTTCGGCGGCGAATTCGTCGATCGCCGGCCGGTCCTCGAGGTCGCCGAGGCGCCGGTAGAGCCCCATGCGGAGGTCGAGATCGGGCACGTAGAGTTCGGGGATGAGAATCGGCGCGTCGATGCTGATCTGCGGGGTGAATTCCTCGGGCCGAGCCGTGCCGCCGGCCTTGAGCTCCAAAATCGCGTCCTCGAGCATCGACTGGTAGAGTTCGAACCCAACTTCCTTGATGTGGCCCGATTGCTCGTCGCCAAGCAGATTGCCGGCGCCGCGGATATCGAGATCGTGGCTGGCAAGCTGGAACCCGGCGCCCAGACTGTCGAGATCGGCCAGCACCTGCAGCCGTTTGGTCGCAGCCTCGGTGATCGATCGGTCCGCGGGCATCGTTAGATAAGCGTAAGCGCGAGTCTTCGACCGGCCGACGCGCCCGCGCAATTGGTAGAGCTGGGCGAGGCCGAAGCGATCGGCGCGATGAACGATCAGTGTGTTCGCATTGGGAATGTCGAGCCCGCTCTCGACGATCGAAGTCGATAGCAGCACGTCATATTTGCGGTCGTAGAAAGCGCTCATCCGTTCCTCGACCTGAGTCGGGCTCATCTGACCGTGCGCGGTCACCGCCTTGACCTCGGGCACCTGCTCGCGGAGCCATTCTTCGACGCTGGGCAGATCGGCGATCCTGGGGACAACGAAGAAGCTTTGACCGCCGCGATAATGCTCGCGCAGCAAAGCTTCGCGCATCACCACCGCGTCCCACGGCGTGACGTAGGTGCGGATCGCCAGGCGATCGACCGGCGGGGTCTGGATCACGCTGAGGTCACGCAGGCCCGACATCGCCATTTGCAGCGTGCGCGGGATCGGCGTTGCGGTCAGCGTCAGCACATGGACGTCGGCCCGCAGCGCCTTCAGCCGTTCCTTGTGCGCGACTCCGAAATGCTGCTCCTCGTCGACAATCACCAGGCCGAGGCGCTTGAACTCGATGGCTTTCGCGAGGAGCGCGTGGGTGCCGATGACGATGTCGGTGGTGCCGTTGGCCAAGCCTTCCTTCGTCTTCTTGGCTTCGGCGGCGGGGACCAGCCGCGACAGCCGCCCAACATTGATCGGGAAGCCCTGGAGCCGCTCGACAAAGTTGGTGAAATGCTGGCGCGCCAGCAACGTAGTCGGACCGATCAGCGCGACCTGCTTGCCCGACATCGCCATGACGAACGCAGCGCGCAGCGCGACCTCGGTCTTGCCGAACCCGACGTCGCCGCACACCAGCCGGTCCATCGGCTTGCCGGCCTCGAGGTCCTTCAGCACGTCCTCGATCGCGCGGTCCTGATCGTCGGTCTCCTCGTAGGGGAAACGGTCGACGAATTGCGGATAGGCACTGTCGGGCTCGGCGACGATTCCGGCGCGGGTGGCGCGCAGTGCCGCGGTGTTGATCAGCTCGCCCGCGATTGCGCGGATGCGTTCCTTCATCCGCGACTTGCGCCGCTGCCACGCTTCGCCGCCGAGGCTATCGAGCGAGACGCCCTCGCTCTCGCTGCCGTAGCGCGACAGTAATTCGATATTCTCAACCGGGACGTAGAGCTTGTCGCCACGCGCATATTCGAGCGCGACACAATCGTGCGGAGTCCGGCTAACCGGGATCTGGGTCAGCCCGACGTAGCGGCCGATGCCATGGTCGGCGTGGACCACCAGATCGCCCGGCGACAGCGCGGCAAGCTCGGCGAGGAAGGCATCGGCGGCCTTGCGTCGCTTGCGCCGCCGCACCAGCCGGTCGCCGAGCATGTCCTGTTCGGTGAGGACGGCGACGTCGGGCGTGGTGAAGCCATGGTCGAGCGGGAGAACCAGGAGCGCCGGCTGGGTCTTCGAGCCGAGCGCCTCTTGCCAGCTGTCGACCGGCTTCTGCGCCTTGACGCCGTGATCCTCGAGCAGGCCCGAGAGGCGCTCGCGGGCGCCACGCGTGTAGCTCGCCAGCACGACCTTGCGGCCGCGTCGGCGGAGCTCGCCAATGTGCGCGGCCACGGCTTCGTAGACATTGGCCTGCTGCGCGCGTTCGGGACCGAAATCGCGCGCCGTTTCGACTCCGAAGTCGATGGTGCGAGCGGACTCGGGCTCGGGGAAAGGTGAGGCGAGGTGAACCGGACGCTTGGCAACGAATCCGGCCCACTCATCCTTTGCGAGATAAAGCAGGCCCGGTTCAAGCGGGCGATAACTGCCCGGCTCCGAGGCCATCGCTCGCACGCGATTCTGGTAATAATCCTCGACCGCCTCGCGCCGCGCATCCAGCGCCTGGTCGGCGCCGCCGTCACGGACGATCAAATCATGCTCGCCGAGATGATCGAACAGGGTCGCGAGCTTGTCTTCGAGCAGCGGCAGCCAATGCTCCATCCCGGCCATCCGCCGCCCTTCGGACAGCGCCTGGTAAAGCGGGTCCTGGGTTGCGTTGGCTCCGAATTTTTCGCGGTAAGCCGAGCGAAAACGCTTGATGCTGTCGACGTCGATCAGGCCTTCGGACGCCGGCATCAGGGTGAACGCCTTGGCCTTGTCGGTCGAGCGCTGGTCGGCGGGATCGAACCGGCGAAGGCTGTCGATCTCGTCGCCAAAGAAATCGAGCCGCAACGCGCTTTCCTCACCGGCAGCGAAGACGTCGATCAGCGATCCGCGCACGGCGTATTCGCCATGCTCCGCGACGGTGTCGGCCCGTTGGTAGCCGAGGCTGTTCAGTTGCTCGATCAGGGCCTGGCGGTCGATTTGCTCGCCCTCGGCGATGCGGCGGGTCAGTTGGCGGATGCGGAACGGAGTCAACGCCCGTTGGGTTGCGGCGCTCGCCGTCGTCACTAGGAGTTGCGGCTTGTCGGACTTCGCTTGCAGCGCATTAAGCGCCGCCAGCCGTTCGGCCATGACCCGCAGCGCCGGCGAGGCGCGGTCGTAGGGCAGGCAATCCCACGCCGGAAAGGTCAGCACCTCGACATCGGGCGCGAACAATGGCGCGGTGTCGGCGAGGGCGCGCATTGCCGCTTCGTCGGCGGCGATGACCACCGCGCGGCTGCCCTTGGTCCGGCCATGCGCGGCGCGGGCGAGGTCGGCCGCAAGCCATGGCAGGAATCCCGCGGGCACGCCGGCAAGAGTCAGCGGCTCGGTCGCGCCGAGGACGCGCTGCAGCGGTTCGCTCATCGCGCCACCGGAATGTAATCGAGCTTCTTCAGCGCCTCGATCATCGAGCCGGCGAAGCGTTCGGGCGGTTCACAAACCGCATGGGCCCAAGCCATGATGTCGACGTCCTGCTCGTCGAGCATTTCCGCGAATAGTGCGCGCTCCCGCGAACCCCACTGTAGGTGATGAGCATCAAAGAACCCTCCGACCAACAGATCGGCTTCCTTGGTGCCACGATGGTGCGCGCGCCAGGCCAGGCGCTTCAGGTCGGGGTCGGACGGCATCCGGGGCAGATAGTGGGGAATTGCCGTCATTGCGAGGCCTCGAAGAGGCCGTGGCAATCCAGACAGGCGCAACTGGATTGCTTCGTTACTTCGTTCCTCGCAATGACGGTGGAATGCGGCCCGACATTCTCAATCCGCTGTTTACGGAAGCCGAAGCCCTGAAGGGCGTCGGCCCGCAAATTCTGAAGCTGCTCAAGAAGCTCGACCTCAACCGCGTCGTCGATCTGCTCTATCATTTGCCGACCGGCGCGATCGAACGGGTGCGTGCGCCGGCGGCGACCAGCGCGCTGCTCGGCCGCAACGTGATCCTCGACCTGACGCCGTTCGAGACTCGCGAGAACCGCTCGGGCCGCGGACCGATGCGTGTCTTTGCCAGCGACAGCGATGGCAACACGATCAGCCTGATCTATTTCAACAATCCTGGCTGGGCCAAGCGCAGCCTGCCGATGGGCCAGGCGCGCACGGTCTCGGGCAAGCTCGAAGCCTATGGCGACGAGTGGCAGATCATTCATCCCGAGGTGAGCGAGCTCGGGAAGGGGCCGCAGCCGGCGCTGCGCGAGCCGGTCTATCCGCTGACCGAGGGCCTGACCAACCGTCGCGTCGGGGAATTGGTTCGTGAAGCGCTGGAGCGAGCGCCGGACCTGCCTGAGTGGATCGAATCGTCGTTGATCGCACGCGAGTGTTGGGCAGACTGGCGCGCATCGCTCGCGGCGGCCCACCGCGAACCGGGTACCGAGGGCGGGCGCCGGCGGCTCGCCTATGACGAGATTTTCGCCAACCAGCTTGCGCTCATGCTCTTGCGTCAGTCGCAGCGCCGCCACCGCACGCCACCGCTTGCGGGCACCGGCGAGCTGATCCGGCGGCTCGAACTTCCCTATGAGCTGACCAACGCCCAGCGGAACGTCATCCGCGAGATCCGCGGCGACCTGATCCAGGCGGTGCCGATGCTGCGCCTGCTCCAGGGTGATGTCGGGTCGGGCAAGACCCTGGTCGCGGTCGCGGCGATGCTCACCGCGGTCGAAAGTAAGGCGCAGGCGGCGTTCCTCGCGCCGACCGAAATCTTGGCACGCCAGCACCATGCGACCCTGCTCGGCCAGCTCGACAGCCTCGGCGTGCGCGTGGCCATCCTCACCGGCCGCGAGAAGGGCCGGGCCCGCGAGGCGGTGCTGATGGGCCTTGCCGACGGATCGATCGACATTCTCGTCGGCACCCACGCTATTTTCCAGGAGAAGGTCGCCTACAAGAAACTCGGCCTCGCGGTGATAGACGAGCAGCACCGTTTCGGCGTCTCGCAGCGGTTGTTGCTGGCGTCGAAGGCCGAGCATCCGCCGCATTTGCTGGTGATGACCGCGACTCCGATCCCGCGCACGCTGACGCTGACTCAATATGGCGAAATGGACGTCAGCCGGATCGACGAAATGCCGCCGGGGCGCACGCCGGTCGAGACCCGCGTGATCAGCGACGAAAAATTGCCCGACGTGATCAATGGTCTTGGCCGGCATCTTTCAGGCGGCGGCCAGGCCTATTGGGTATGCCCGTTGGTCGAGGAGAGCGAGAAGAGCGACGCCGCCGCTGCCGAGGAACGCGCGCGGGTGCTCAAGCTGCGCTTCGGGGACGACAAGGTCGGGTTGGTGCATGGCCGGATGAAGGGTCCGGACAAGGACGCGGTGATGGCCCGCTTCGCCAGCGGTGAGCTAGGCGTACTGGTCGCGACCACTGTGATCGAGGTGGGAGTCGACGTGCCCAATTCGACCCTAATGGTGGTCGAGGGCGCCGAGGGGTTCGGGCTGGCGCAGCTGCACCAGTTGCGCGGACGGGTGGGGCGCGGTTCTGGGAAGAGTACGTGCCTGCTGATTCGCGGACCGGCCCTGACCGAGGTCGGCCGTGCGCGCCTGGCGCTGATGCGCGAAACCAACGACGGGTTCCGGATCGCCGAAGAGGATCTCAGGCTGCGCGGCCCCGGCGAGATCCTGGGCACGCGGCAGTCGGGCGAAGAGGCGTTCCGCGTCGCCACGCCCGAGCTGGTCGCCGAGCTGGCGCCGGTCGCGAAAAGCGACGCGCAACTATTGCTCGACCGAGACGGCGGGCTTTCAGGGCCGCGCGGTCAGGCGGCGCGGGTCTGTCTTTATTTGTTCGAACGTGACCAGGCGGTGGGGCTGATCAGGGGCGGCTAGCCGACGAGCAGACCGTGGCGCTTCTTGCCGAGGCTGAGTTTCACCGGATTGCTGCCGGCCTCGATCGTAAGGGCGGGATCGCTGACGACCTGATCATCTATTCTTACTGCACCCTCGGCGATCTTGCGCTTGGCCTCGCCGTTCGACGCGCAAAAGCCGAGGCCAGTCAGGGCGGCGAGGATTGAAATGCCGCCGTCGACCGATAACGTGGGCAGATCCTCCCCAGCGCCGCCTTCGGCGAACGTCGTCTGGGCGGTGGTCCGTGCCGCGTCTGCTGCTGCGCGCCCATGAAGCATCGTCGTCGCTTCCGTCGCCAACACAATCTTGGCCTGGTTGATCTCCGCGCCCGGCAAGCCTTCCAACTGGGCGATTTCTTCGAGCGGCAGATCGGTGAACAGCCGCAGGAATTTCCCGACATCGGCGTCGGCGCTGTTCCGCCAGAATTGCCAGTAATCGTACGGGCTCAGGAATGCGGCATCGAGCCACACCGCGCCTTGGGCCGTCTTGCCCATCTTCGCCCCGTCGGCGGTGGTGATGAGTGGCGTCGTGACGCCGAACACCTCGGTCCCATCGATCCGCCGGGTCAGCTCCATCCCATTGACTATATTTCCCCATTGGTCCGACCCGCCCATCTGCACCCGGACGCCAAACCGCCGCGACAGTTCGAGGAAATCGTAGGCCTGGAGGATCATGTAGTTGAATTCGAGGAAGGTCAGTGGCTGCTCGCGGTCGAGGCGGAGCTTGACGCTGTCGAAGGTGAGCATGCGGTTGATCGTGAAATGCTTGCCGACCTCGCGCAGGAACGGGATGTATTCGAGGCTGCCGAGCCAGTCGTCATTGTTGACCATGACGGCGTCGGTCGGTCCATCTCCGAACGTCAGGAAATGTTCGAACACGCGGCGGATGCCGGCGATGTTGGCGTCGATTTCCTCACTGGACAGGAGTTTGCGCCCTTCATCCTTGCCCGACGGGTCGCCGACCTTGGTCGTCCCGCCGCCCATCAGCACGATCGGCTTGTGCCCGGCTTGCTGGAGGCGGCGCAGCTGCATGATTTGGACCAGATTGCCGACGTGGAGCGACGGCGCGGTCGCATCAAATCCAATGTAGCCCGGCACGACCTGCTTCGACGCCAGTGCGTCGAGCGCCGCCGCATCGGTCACCTGGTGGATGTAGCCGCGCTCAGCGAGGAGACGGAGGAGGGAGGAATTGTAGGAGGTCATGAACGAGCGGGTAGACTCGACACTCAAATCCTACAACCGTTCGTCCTGAGCTTGTCGAAGGACTGCCCTTCATTCTACCGAAAAGACATGAGCTTCTGGACCTACATGCTTCACTGCCGTGGCGGCTATTTCTACACTGGCCACGCGGAAGATCTCGAAGCACGGGTCGCACAGCACAATATCGGCGAGGTCCCGGGGTTTGCATCCGATCGTCGGCCTGTTGAACTGGTCTGGCCCCAGGAATTTGCATCGAGATATGAGGCGCTTGCAGCCGAGCGGCAAATCAAGGGTTGGAGCCGGGCGAAGCAGCTCGCACTCATCCGAGGGGATTGGCTGCAGATTTCCGCGCTTGCAAAAAGTCAGGGCAGTCCTTCGACAAGCTCAGGACGAACGGGTTAAATTTGCAGTTCAACCTTTTCCCTCATCCGGTAACCCGGCCCGCCGATCCCACATTCAAGGTCTGGGCGAATGTCGACCATTCGGCGCTCGGCGCGGTCGCGACGACCAATATCTGGTTCGGCGTGTCCGCACCCGCCCAGCGGTTCGCGATTCCCAGATTGTCCGAGCCGTGGCGCGCGGATGAATTGTGGAAAACCACCTGCTTCGAGGCGTTTCTCCGGGAAGCCGAGGCGGACGGATATCGCGAATGGAATTTCGCTCCGGCCGGCAATTGGGCGGCCTATGATTTTACCGGGCGTCGCGAAGGCATGTCCCGGGCCGAGGTCGGCCAGCCGCCCTACATCCGGATGGAAGAGAATTTCACCTGGTGGACCGTCGGCGCGACCATCGCCGTCGATGCCGACCGGAAGTGGGAACTGGGCCTCTCCGCGGTGATCGAGGAGCAGGATGGCACCAAGTCCTATTGGGCGTTGGCGCACACCGGCAACGCGCCGGACTTCCACGACCCCGGTTGCTTCATCGCGCGGCTTCCGTAAGCACGGCGCATGACCCTGTTCGGAATCGACCGGCTCCTGGCCGAGCCTGAGCTACGTAAATCCCTCGAAGGCAAACGCGTTGCGATCCTCGCGCATCCGGCGTCGGTCACGCACGATCTCACTCATAGTCTCGATGCGCTCGTTGCCGCCGGGGTCAACGTGACGGCGGCGTTCGGCCCGCAGCACGGCCTGCGCGGTGACAAGCAAGACAATATGGTCGAGTCCGACGACTTCGCCGACCCGGTTCACGGCATCCCGGTGTTCAGCCTCTACGGCGAGGTCCGGCGTCCGACCGGACAGTCGCTGGGCACGTTCGACACCATTTTCGTCGACCTCCAGGACGTCGGCTGCCGGATCTACACGTTCATCACCACACTCCTCTACGTGCTCGAAGCCGCGGCCGACCATGGCAAAAGCGTGTGGGTGCTCGACCGGCCCAACCCCGCAGGCCGCCCGATCGAGGGTCTTACATTACGGCCCGGTTGGGAGAGCTTCGTCGGCGCCGGCCCGATCCCGATGCGCCACGGCCTGACGCTCGGCGAGCTTGGCCAATGGTTCCTCGGTCACTTCAAGCTCGATGTCGATTATCGCGTGATCGAGATGCACGGTTGGACACCGGGCATCGCGCCAGGTTTCGGCTGGCCGGAGGACCGGGTGTGGATCAACCCGAGCCCCAACGCAGCTAACCTCAATATGGCGCGCGCTTATGCGGGCACGGTGATGCTCGAGGGAACGACGCTGAGCGAGGGCAGGGGCACGACCCGCCCGCTCGAGCTGTTCGGCGCGCCCGACCTCGAGCCGCGCAGAATCATCGCCGAGATGGAAGCGCTCGCGCCGGATTGGCTCGCGGGGTGCAAGTTGCGCGAGGTGACGTTTCAACCGACGTTTCACAAGCATGTCGGGGAGATGTGCCGCGGCGTTTTTATCCACGCCGAAGGGCAATTCTACGATCATGCCGCGTTCAAGCCTTGGCGGCTGCAATCGCTTGCGTTCAAGGCGATTCGCCGCCTCGCGCCGGACTGCGATCTGTGGCGCGACTTCCCCTACGAATATGAATTCGGCAAGCTTGCAATCGATGTCATCAACGGATCGCCGCTGCTGCGCAAATGGGTCGACGATCCGAACGCCACGCCAAGCGACCTCGACGCGCTTACCATCCCCGACGAGCGCGACTGGGAAGAGGCTCGCAAGTCGTTCCTGATCTACTGATCGACGGCATCCAATCCGAGCCAGTCAGCCATTAGCCGGAGTTCGGCGTCGAGCCGCTCAGGCGCGTCCGGTGGTGCGCCAAGCTCCCACGTCACCTGGCGGACCAGCAGCCGCGACCGCTGGCGGTCGGCTTTGAGGTCGACGCGTGCAACCAAACGTTCATCGAGCAGGAACGGCAGGACGTAATAGCCGTGCACGCGCTTGTCGGCCGGCGTGTAGATTTCGATGCGGTAACGAAAGTCGAACAGGCGCTCGATCCGGCTGCGCTCCCACACCAAGGGGTCGAACGGAGCCAGCAACGTTTGGCCGCGAATGCGCCGGGGCATGCCCGCGTCGCGATGGAGAAAAGCCGGTGCCCGCCAGTCCTCGACGATGACTGGGATCAGCGCGCCATCCTCCACCAGTTCGGCGACGGCCGTGCGCGCGGATGCCGGGTCGAGACGGAAGTAATCGCGCAGATCGGTCGCGGTCGCCACGCCGAGCGCTCGCGCCGAGCGGTCAATCAGGATGCGTTTGGCGTCGGCGGGTTCAGGTGTCGGCAGCGCCAGGATCGCGGGCGGTATCACGCGCTCAGTCAAATCGTACACCCGTTCGAAAGTCGTTCGCCGCGTCGTAGTGGTGATCAGCCCGGCCCAGAACAGCCATTCGAGCGCCGCCTTGGTCTCGCCCCAGCCCCACCAGCCGCCCTTGCCCTTGCCATTCTCGAAATCGGAGGCGGCGAGCGGGCCTTCCGCTCGAATCCGCTCGATTACGGCGTCGGCTTCGTTGCGTCGTTTCTCGGCATAGGCGCGGAGGCTCCGCCAGCCGATTTCGCCGCGTTCCGCCGCCGTCATTCGCCAGCGCAGCAGGGGATGCAGGTCAAGGGGCAGCAGCGACGCTTCGTGCGCCCAATATTCGAACATCGTCCGTTTTCGCGCAGGTCCCCAGGCGGCGCGATCGAGCAGGCCGCAGTCGTAAATGCCGAGGCGCGAAAAGACAGGCAGATAATGCGCGCGCACCAGCACGTTGACGCTGTCGATTTGATGGAGTGACAGGCGTTCGATGGCCCGGCCTAAATGGCCCGCGTTGACCGATGCGGGGCGCGGCCCACCGAAGCCTTGCGCGGCCAGTGCGATCCGCCGCGCAAGCTTCAACGACAAACGCTCCATTGCCCCCATTCGCCCGCCCTAGCGGGACGCTCTCACATAGTTAACGAAGAAGTAGGAGGTTCCTGCGTATCTCGGCTTCGAAAATTTAAGTTCGGGAGCGGGGCTTTCATGGCCACTTTGGGGATCGAGGAAGTCACCGAGAATGCGATTCGCGCCGTTGCGCGCGATTGCGGTTCGTTGTCGATGGAATGCAGCGATGTCGCCGGCTACGTGTCTGGTGTGGCCGACCGTATCGGCGCGCATTTGAAGATGCTCGACAGCCTCGAGGAGGTGACCACGCGGTTGCTTGGTGACCAGGCCCGGGTCAGCGATTCCACGGATGAGGCGCGCCTGTTGTCCGAGCAGGCGAAAGCCAAGCTCGATGCCGGTCGCGCCGCAATCGAAGGCACCATCGACGGCTTCAAGGGGCTGACCGAGCTCGTCGTCCAGCTGGGCGAACGCATGGCCGGCTTCGCTTCGGCGATGCACCAGGTCCAGAGCGTGTCATCGACTATCGAGACGATCGCCCGCAAGACCAACATGCTAGCCCTCAACGCGACGATCGAGGCGGCTCGCGCCGGGGATGCCGGGCGCAGCTTCGCGGTCGTCGCCGCTGAGGTTAAGAAGCTTGCGCACGATACCCGCGCCGCCACCAGCCAGATCGCCTCGACTATTGGCGAGCTGACCCGCGAGGCGGGCGCCGTCACCACCGAAATCAAGACCGGCGTCGAGCGCAGTCGCGCCGCCCAGTCGGGCTTTGGCCAGATCAGCGACACGGTCCGCGAAGTGAGCGAGATCGTCGGCATGGTCGACCGCCAGACCGAAGGCATCGCCCATTCGACCAGCATGATCCAGACCAGCGTCGATCGGGTGAAGGCCGGGCTTACCGAATTCGCCGGCGACGCGCGTTCCAACGGCAGCGAGTTGCTGTCGGCGCAAAAGCGGCTCGCCCACCTCGAGATGCTGTCGAATACCATGCTCGACACACTCGCCAATTCGGGCGCCGAGATTGACGACACCCCGTTCATCCTCCGGGCCCAGGAAGCCGCGCGCCAGATCATGGTCGCGATCGAGCGGGCGATCGATGAAGGCGAGGTAACCGTCGAGGACGTGTTCGACCGCGACTACAAGATCGTCGAGGGCACCAACCCGGTGCAATACGATGTTCGCTTCAACGCTACCGCCGACAAACATGTGCGGCCGATCCTCGACCGGACCAAGGGCTCGGACAACCGCGTCATTGGCTCAGCGATCGGTGACGTGAACGGCTATTTGCCGACGCATTTGACGGACCGCAGCCATCCACAGGGCGCGGATGCCGTGTGGAACGACGAACATTGCCGTAATAAAAGAATCCTGATCGACGACACCACGCGCAACGCGCTCGCCAGCGACAAGCCGGCGACCCTCGCGACCTATCGCATGGAGCTTGGCGACAAATTCATCCCGGTGAAGAATGTGTTCGTGCCCTTGTGGTTCAAGGGCCGCCGCTGGGGAAATTTCGAGCTCGCCTACCGCGACGATTGATACGGTTGAATGCAGGGGGAGCAGGTCGCCGTCCGCACGCGAGTGCGGGCGGCGATTTCCTTAGGTGTGAAGGCTTAGTAGTCGCCGCGGGCGGCGGCGCGGGCTTCGAGCAGATCGAGCAGACCGCGGTGCTGGAGCAGCAATTGTTCGCTGCCGAATGCCAGTGCGCGCTCGCTGGCCGGGCTGTCGGCGCATAGGCCGATGACCTCGACCACCGACGCTTCGTCGGGCAGCGAGGGGGCGGGGGCTTGCAGACCAACGCGGGCTGCGGCCCGATCGAGTAGACGGCGGATCGGCCACCAGTCGCCGATCAGCGCCGTTGCGGCGCCGAGCGAACAGCCCTTGCGCTCCGAATGGGCGAGCGTTTCGAGCGCGTGGCGCGCGGAAAGCAAGCTGGATTCAGTCTCAGCCGCGCCAGGCGTACTCGGGAGTGGACCGACAGCCGACGTCAACCGCACAACATAGAGCCGCTCGCGTTCGAACGCCTCTGCAGCACGGACCAGCCACGATTGCGCGGGACCGGCGGGGCAATGCTGGAGCGTGAGCTCGATCAGGCCGGGATAACGGCCGTGGAGGCTGCACAAGAGATGGATGGCGTCGGACAGATCGCGCCCCGCGTGTGGGCCGGACGCTTCAAGCAACGCATTGAGGTGCGGATGGCGCGCGCACCCATCGCCTGCGACTCGCGCAAGCTGGGTTTCGGCGACGCTGACCAATTTGCGGTCGACGGACCGATTAATCGCCATTCCTTTCCCCTCGTCTGAAGTGCTTCAGGCGAAGCCTATCGACATCGGTCCTAACGCAAGGGCGTAAAGACGAGGTTTATATCGGGGTAAGGAAGCGGTGACCGAGATTAAGCCCAATTCGGACCGGAATTGCTCCGCCCGAATTTTGTGCACAGATTTATCCACAGCAAATTGCGAGTCGCGGCAAAATAATCTGAATTAGGACTCGACAGGCTCGGGCTGGCCGCTATCAATGGGGACGTGCTTTGAGACTTCGGTTGAAAAGCATGGGGAACCCCGCCGGGTCAAACCGGTGGGGTTTACCCGTTTATGGGCATCGAGAATTTGATTTTTTGCCCGCCACCTCATCCAGAAACAGCATAAATTGTCCGTCCCGCGGCGCGCGGCGAGGGGATGCCCGCGCGCCGGGTCCGGTGCGTCAGGCGGCGATCGGCATAGAGTCGCGGCCAAGCTGATCGTTGTCGGATTCGATGGCGTTCACGGATTGTGCCGCGATGGCTGTGGGGCGTGGGAAGACCAGGCGCGATACGAGCACCAGCGCGCCCAGCGCGAAATAGGTGCCGATCGCGATCAGCGGGCTCCACAACACGGCGGCCGCTAGCGGGACCCGCAGAAAGATCGGGTTGAAGCCGAAATCCTCGCCAATGCCTTCGCACACGCCAAAAATGGTGTGCTGGCGAAGCGACAAAGCGATGTAGGCTTCCTCGGCGTTGGCGTTCTGCGCTGACATTTCAAACTCCGTTGGCAAATCCGATGCCCAATACGGAGCAAGGGTTGTGCCAAATTGAAAAATATTTTGGGATCAGTGAGTTATAATCGAACGATGTCGGTCGGTTCGCAATCCGCACCACCTCGGGGACCCGACAATTGGGAATTCTCACTGCACGACGCAACCCACCATGCTGCGTCGCAGCATTCGGATCGTCGCATGGCTGTCGCGGTTCGCCGCGATCGCTGGGGGGTTCTAGCTGACCTCGCCGATGCCGTCGCAGTTCACATCGAACGCGGCCATTCCAGATTCGAGCACCGAGGCGAGCATCGGCATGTCCATTAGCTCGGCGATCGCGCCCTTGGTCCCATCATTGACCAGGTCCTGCGCTTCCTCGATCGCTTCGTCCCAATCGCCGGCCTCATAGGTGCCCTGGCCGACCCAGCAGAAGGCGATGACTTCGGCGAGCTGGTCCTCGCCGAGATCCTCGAACACGGCGGTCAATTCTTCCTCGACGCTTTCATTGAGCGCGTCGTCGAGGACCGACAGCGTGCCTTCCTCCTCGTCATCGACATTGTCGGGCGATTCGCCCCCGTCGTAATCGGTTGGGGTCTGCGCTTCATATTCGCGGGCGCGAAGGATGATCCGGCAGAGGGTGTCCAGGGGGGTCAGCGGGTCCATTCGCGGGTCGTCTCCATGCTCGGCTCAACGACAGCAGCCGTTAGCGGTTCCTCCGCGTTGACCGGTTCTGTACACACACTTATATCGCGCGCCTTCGGTGCCCGATACGAGGGCGCTTCCAGGCCATTGGGGCGGAGTAGCTCAGCTGGTTAGAGCAGCGGAATCATAATCCGCGTGTCGGGGGTTCAAGTCCCTCCTCCGCTACCATTTTTGGCAGCCGGCAAATCACCAAAATGCAACGAGCGGCAACGCTCTGGCGGTGCCGCTCGAGCTCGGAGGTCAAACCTGACCAGAGCTTAGGCCGGGCTGATGGGCGGCGGGGTCGGGATGGCAATGTGGCCGTGATGGTGCTCGATGAAGGCGATGTAGACCGCGCCACCGAGGACCGCGAGCAGGACCGCGATCACCGGGAGCGGGAACGGGTTGGCCCCGGGCTCGTCTGCCGGTTGAACGGCAGCCGCCGAAGCCGCGACGGTCGCGGCGTCGGGCGCGCCGGCCACGACTCCGCTGCCCGCAAGTGCCATGGCGCCGGCCGGTGTCAGCTGGCTCAGCCTAACCCAATTGTTCGGTGCTGGTTGAGCAGCGGCTGTCGACATTGCCGCCGATGCGGCTGCGGTTGGGCTGATCATGATCGCGGCGGCAACAACCGTCGCCGCAAGTTTTGTCGGGATGGAACGCATATCCTTTACTCCGCTGACATGCGGAATCTACGCGCGATGTAGCCGGAAGGCGAACCGCCTTCATCGCAATTGGTGCACAACTTACCGCAGTAACGCCAGTTAACTTCAAAATGTTTTATAGAAGTTTCCCAATTGCTTGTGCGATGTCCGCAATCAGGTCCTCGGGGTCTTCGAGACCGATGTGAAGCCGGATGAGGTTGGGGGCGGGGGGCACCGAGACCGTCCGGAACGGATCGACGACGATTGCCAGGCTTTCGTAGCCGCCCCAGCTATATCCGATCCCGAACAGTTTGAGCCGGTCGACGAAGGCCGCGCGGGCGGCGGCATCGGCGTCCTTAAGCTCGAACGCGAACAGCCCCGATGAGCCCTTGAAATCGCGCTTCCAGATTTCGTGCCCGGGACAGTCGGGCAGGGCCGGGTGGAGGACGCGCCCGACTTCGGGTCGCTCCTTCAACCAGTGCGCGATGCGCAATGCGCTGGCCTCATGCTGCCTCAGGCGAACGGCCATGGTCCGCAGCCCCCGCGACCCGAGCCACGCGTCGTCGGGCGAAACGCTGTGGCCGAGATCCCAGCCCAGGGCTTGGATGCGATCGAAATATTCCGCGGTCGCGGTGGTTGCGCCGAGCATCACGTCGGCATGCCCGCCGATATATTTGGTGGCTGCGAGGATGGTGATGTCGACGCCCGCGGCAATCGCCGGAAAGAACAATGGCGTCGCCCAGGTATTGTCGAGCAGAGTCGGGATACCACGTCCTCGCGCGACCGCGCAGATCGCCGGCACGTCCTGGACTTCCATGGTCAGCGAGCCGGGGCTTTCGAGCATGATCGCCCGTGTCTTGTCGCCGATCAGCCCGGCGATGCCGCCGCTAATCATGGGGTCATAATAATGCGTCGCGACCCCGAAACGCTTGAGAAAAGTATCGCAAAACCGCCGAGTCGGCCCGTAGATATGATCGGGAACGAGCAATTCGTCGCCGGGCTTGAGAATTGCCAGCAGGGCCGTGGTGATCGCCGCGAGCCCGGACGAGTAAAGCGCGGTGCCGGCGGCGCCTAGCTCGAGCTCGGTCAGCGCTTCGGACAACGCCCAATGGGTCGCCGTGCCCTGCAGTCCATAGCGATAGACGCCGAGCCCCGCCTTGCTGCTTTTCATGTCGGCGATGCTATCGAACTGGATGGTCGAGGCGCGCTCGACCGGTACGTTGACCAGCTTCCGTCGCCATTCCTTGCGGCGGCCGCCCTCGACCAGCAAGGTTTCCGGCCGGTTCTTGTTCTCGCTCATGGCCGCCTGCTTAATGCAGCGCGGCGGTCCGGCACAAACCTAAGATCAGCTGGCGGACTTGCGGCCGCCGATCAGTCCGATCAGGCCGAGAAGCCCAAGGACGCCCCACGGGAATGATTTGGGTTCGGGCTGTGGAGCCGGCGCCGCCGGTTCGGCCGCGGCGGCCGTGTCCGCCGGAGCAGCGACTGCGGCGTTGTCCGCGGGTGTTGCCGCGGTTGCGGCATTGTGTGTGGCGTTGCCCACCGTCGCGTCCGGCGGGGTCGCTTCGGAGGTGTTCGCCGGTGCCGCCGTGTTGCCTTGCGCGAGCACGGGCGATGCGGCGAGCATGGCGAGCGCGACCGAAAGCGGGAGTCGGTAGTTCATCTTGGCGTTCCCTCCTGTTGTCCTGCTTATTCGAGCGCGGCTGGGTGATAGCTGTCGTCGGAATGGCGCTTCCGGAAGCCCAACAGGCCAAGCAGGCCCAACAAACCGATTGCGTTCCATAACGTGTCGTTAGTGCTCTGATCGCCGAGTCGGCTTTGGGTTTCCGTGCGGACCCCGCCGCGATCATTGTCCTGGGCCGAGGCGGGACCGATCGCCGCGGTCACGAGGATCAGCGCGAGCATCATGCGCTTGGGCATGGCGGCCTCCTTCCCCTTTGTTTCGCCTGGCAACGCAAATATCCAGGCTGCGCGATCCCTATAGCAAAGCGCGACGGTCAGCAAAAGCAAACGCCGATGGCCCGGCGCTAGTCTGCCAGGCGCCAGACAATCGCCGGAGTCACGACGGAATCGGGCACGGCGTTGCCGTTCGCATCGTGAGCCGGAGCGAATTGCGCGCGTTTCTGCAAAATCCCGCAAGTTGCCTGATCAAGCGATGTGGCCGCTGCTGTGCACAATTGAACAGCGTGCGACCCGACCACGGGTATCCACGTCCAGGCGGGCCTGCACCGTGCCTTGCTCGCCGTTCCGCTGGGCATCGGCGAGATAATCATCGGCGCTGAATACTGCGCGGAGGTCGCCTCTCGTCGGCCGCGACGTGGCACCTGGGCTCGAGTCTTCGATCGCGCGTTGCTGAATAGTCCAAATTGCGATCGCCGCGATGATGGCGACAATGAAGTAAAGCGCGGTACCGCGGTCGTGCTGAACCGGCAAGCGTGGGTCGAACTTTAGCTTTACGTTGTCGGGCATCGGTTTCGGTCTAGCGGGCTGACGCCCACCAAAGCAAACGCCCGGATCGGCTAGCGATCCGGGCGCCTTGCGTGACGATTGCTCGTCAGCCCCCTTGAGCGTCGTTGCGGTGAGGCTTCCCCAGTAGCCTGGCCGCATTTCCGAACCAGCGACCCAAGGGTCTGTCGTTCGGATGGCTGGACGCTATGCCGGGTGAACGCCGCTGTCACGCCTGTTAATGACTTCGATCCGCTTTTGTCGCAGCCCTGTGTCGGCGCGGCCACATGGCCCGCGACATGGCACGCCGGTTGCCAGTCGTGAGCAAGGGCCGCTAGAGCCCGGCTCCATGCGCTGGTCCCGAGCCTTTTTGCCGGTTCTCAAAGAGAGCCCCTCCGACGCCCAGATCGTCAGCCACAAGCTCATGCTGAGGGCCGGGCTGGTGCGCCAGACCGCCGCCGGAATCTATGCCTGGCTGCCGCTGGGCTTCCGGGTGCTCAAGAAGATCGAGCAGATCGTGCGCGAGGAACAGGACCGCTCGGGCGCTCTCGAAATGCTGATGCCCACCTTGCAGTCGGCCGAGCTGTGGCGAGAAAGCGGCCGTTACGACGCCTACGGCCCCGAAATGCTGCGCATCAAGGACCGCCACGACCGCGAGATGCTTTACGGCCCAACCAACGAGGAAATGCTGACCGCGATCGTCCGCGACGAAATGAAGAGCTACCGCGATCTTCCGCGCACGCTTTATCACATCCAGTGGAAATTCCGTGACGAGGTCCGCCCGCGCTTCGGCGTGATGCGGGGGCGCGAGTTCCTGATGAAGGATGCCTACAGCTTCGATGTCGACGAGGCCGGCGCCCGGCAAAGTTATTACACACAAATGCTGGCCTATCTGCGGACGTTTCAGCGGATGGGCATCCAGGCGGTGCCGATGAAGGCCGCTTCGGGACCGATCGGCGGCGATCTCAGCCACGAATTCATCGTCCTCGCGCCGACCGGCGAGAGTGAGGTGTTCTATGACGCCGCCTATGAGTCGTTCGACTGGCAGCAATCGGACCTGCGCTATGGCGACGAGGCCGGCCTCCAGGGCCTGTTCGATCGCGTGAATGCGACCTATGCGGCGACGGACGAGACCCACGACCTGGCGAAGTGGGAAACCTTGCCCGAGGACAAGCGCCGCACGGGCCGCGGGATCGAGGTCGGGCACATCTTTTACTTCGGCGACAAATATTCGGCCGCGATGGGCCTCAAAGTGTCGGGCCGGGACGGGTCGATGGTGACGCCGATGATGGGCAGCTACGGCGTCGGCGTATCGCGCTTGGTCGGGGCGATCATCGAGGCGAGCCACGACGATGCCGGGATCATCTGGCCTGAAGCCGTCGCCCCGTGGCGCGTTGGAATCGTCACCATGCGTCAGGATGACGAGCCGAGCGTTGCAGCGGCCGATGACCTCTATGCGAAGCTCAACGCCGCCGGGATCGAAACGCTGTACGATGATCGCGACGAACGCGGCGGCGTGAAATTGGGCTCGATGGATCTGATCGGGTTGCCGTGGCAGGTCGTCGTCGGCCCGCGCGGGATCGCCGCAGGCACCGTCGAGTTAAAGCGCCGTTCAACCGGAGAGCGCGAGGAGCTGAGCGTCGAAAGCGCTTTCGCGAGGCTCACCGCATGATCCTGTCCCGCTACGAGCGGATGGTCGCTCGTCGCTACCTTCTCCCGCAAAAGGGCGAAGGTTTCATCTTCCTGGTTGCGGGATTCAGCGTCGGTGCGGTCGCGCTCGGCGTCGCCGCGCTGATCGTGGTGATGAGCGTGATGACCGGCTTTCGCGCCGAGCTGTTCGACAAGATTGTCGGTCTTAACGGTCATGCCGTGATCCAGGGCTATGACGGGCGCCTCGCCAATTGGCAGCAGATCGCCGAGACCGCGCGCAAGACGCCTGGTGTGACGTCCGCGTTGCCGCTGATCGAGCAGCCGCTGATGGCCTCGTCCAACGGTCGCGTCGAGGGCGTGCTGGTGCGCGGCATGCGGGTCAGCGATCTGCTCACGAACAAGACTTTGACGTCGAGCGTCGTCGCCGGCGATTTGAGGTCGATCACACCTGGCAGCGGGCGGATCGCGCTCGGTTCGAAGCTGGCCGATCAGCTCGGCGCCGGCCCGGGCAGCGAAATCAGCCTGATTAGTCCCGAAGGCCGCTCGACCGTGGTCGGCACCGTGCCGAGGATCGTCACCTATACCGTCGGCGCGGTGTTCGAGGTCGGGATATACGATTACGACAAGGCGTTCGTGATCATGCCGATGGAGGATGCCCAACAGCTGCTGATGCTCGGGGACCAGGTCGGGATCGTCGAGATCCAGACGAACAACCCCGACAAGGTGCAGCAAATCCTCCAGCCGCTTCAGCCGCTGGTCCGCCGCACCGGAGTGATCGCCGACTGGCGGCAAATGAACTCGGCCCTGTTCTCGGCGCTCGACCTCGAACGGGTGGTGATGTTCATCGTCGTCAGCATCATCGTGCTCGTCGCGGCGTTCAACATCGCATCGTCGCTAATCATGTTGGTGCGCTCCAAGACCCGCGACATCGCGATCCTGCGGACGATGGGCGCGTCGCGGCGCGCAGTGTTGCGCATTTTCATGACCGTCGGCCTGACCATCGGCACGATCGGCATCCTGATCGGCCTCATCCTCGGTTCGATCGTCCTGTACTTCCGCCAGGGCGCGGTCGACCTAGTTCATGCGCTCAGCGGCGCGAACCCGTGGGACCCGTCGGTCCGCATCCTCACTGAGCTTCCGGCCAAGACCGATCCGGTAGAAGTCGCGGCGATTATCATTGTCACGCTCATCCTGATCTTCCCCGCGACGCTGTTTCCGGCGCTGAAGGCCGCGAGCACCGATCCGGTCCAGGTACTGCGTTATGAGTGACACGGTTCTCATGACCCGCGGGCTCAAGCGCAGCTTCACCCAGGGCGACGTCACGATCGAAGTTCTGCGCGGCGTCGACCTCGAAGTGAAGCGCGGTGAGATCGTCGGTTTGCTCGGCCCGTCGGGCTCGGGCAAATCGACCTTCCTCCAGGCGGTTGGACTGCTCGAGGGCGGCTTTTCGGGCTCGATCCAGGTCCACGGACAGGAAGCGGCAGATCTCGACGACGATGGGCGCACGCGTCTGCGCCGTGAAGCGCTCGGCTTCGTCTACCAGTTCCATCACTTGCTGCCCGAATTCAACGCGCGCGAGAACGTGATCATTCCCCAGCTCGTGCGCGGCGCCGAGCCCGAGGCCGCCCGCGCCCGCGCCGAGCAATTGCTGTCGGCGCTCGGCCTTGCCCAGCGACTCGACCATCGCCCGTCCAAGCTGTCCGGCGGCGAGCAGCAACGCGTGGCGGTTGCCCGCGCGCTCGCCAACAAGCCGCCGCTGGTGCTCGCCGACGAGCCCACCGGCAATCTCGACGAACAAACGGCGGATGCGGTTCTCGCTGAGTTCTTGAAGCTGGTGCGTGAAGAGGGCAGCGCGGCCCTGATCGCGACCCACAACGAACGCATGGCCGCAAAAATGGACCGCGTCGTTCGGCTGCACGAGGGACGGCTGGGTTAGTGACGGAACGGCGGAGTCTGCCCGCTCGAGTGGGAGTCACGCTTCTGAACTTGCTCGCGCCCGGGCTCGGACTACTGAGAATTGGGCAGGTCAAACCTGCCCTCAAGATCTACGGCTTGGCGCTTGGCGTCATTCTGTTGTTCGTTACTGCACTGTCCGCAACGCGAAACATCGGTTTCGGCGCATATGCGAGCTTGGTCATCCTCGTCCTCGTGGTGACAGTGGTCGCATATGCTGCGGCGATGTGGCTGACATGGCGTGACAGCCCCCAAAGGATTTCGCCGCGACCTATGTGGGCGCGCTGGTATTTCATCGTGGGAGCGGCGTTGGCTGCGTTCGCGCTGAGCTGGATGCTATCCGATTTTTCGCGGAGCATGTATCGCAACTTCTACCTGCCATCAGAGGCAATGGAACCGACGCTCTATAAGTCGGACAAGTTGGTTGCCGCGATTGGAGAGCCAGCCGAGCTGCGCCGCGGTGATGTGGTCCTAGTTAACACCTCTGCCGGTGACATCTACATCAAGCGTGTTGCGGCACTTTCGGGCGACAGAATTGAGCTGAAAAATGGCATTGTCGTCATCAATGGCACTGCAGCCGCTCTCAAGCCCGCCGGAACTAGACCTGTTGCATATTCCTATATGCCACCGGTCGAGGCCAAAATGTTTTGGGAAAAACTGCCCGGTGAAACAGGCTCCCACATGATTCAGGATCTCGGATCGAGCCCGGAAGATGACATGTCAGAGGTGGTGATACCTCCCGGCCACGTCTTCGTCCTTGGCGATAACCGTGACAATTCGGCGGACAGCCGAGTCTCGAAAATCATGGGTGGGCTGGAACTCGTGCCCGTGGAGGACGTAATCGGACGCGCTCTGTTTCTCTATTGGCCACTTGGGAAAATGGGACGCTCCCTCCGAGGAGCTAGCTAAGTGGCACAGACGGACGACGACCGGCCCGAGCGCCGCTTGAACCCCATCATCCTCGTGCTGCTCGCGGGGGTTGTCATTCTTCTCGGGCTGCTTTGGTTCTTCAGCACCGATCGCAATCCCAACCAGGACAAGCTTAGCAACCCGCAGATTCAGCAGAGCGCGCAGTCGGAAGCGGGCAAGGCGTGCTCGGAGAAATCGACCTACGACCTGGTCAGGCGAGAGCTGTTCCGCCGTGCCGCCGAGGTGCGCGGGAAGGATTGGCCGGAGTTCGACAAGGTCTCCAGCGTCGCTGTCCTGCGGGTCGAAGACCCCGTCCTCGAAGGCGAGGAAAGCGGCGCGCTCAACTGCTCCGGAACTTTCTATCTCGAACTTCCGCCCGGACTTGCGGTTACCGGCGGCCGCCACAGCCTGACGGCGAGCATCGATTATGTCCTCCGGTCTGACGGCGTGATTGTGCTCCGCAATGCCGAACCGATCATCGCGCCGCTCGCCACGCTCGAGCGCGTCGCCGAACCCGCAACTCCAGCGAGCGAGGTTGCCGATCCTCTTGCTCCGCTCGACACGAACGCTGTCGGGCCCGGGTCCGCTGCCGTCCAGCCGGGATCGCAGGGGCGGCCGAGCTTCGACTGTGCCAACGCCCGCAGTTCGGGCGAAGCCGCCGTTTGCGCGGACAGCGGTCTGGCCGCGCTCGACGTCAATATGGCGGCGCAATTTCGCCGTGCCCTGGCCTCGGCGACTCCGGCGCAGAAAGCCCAGCTGCAAAGCACCAGCGACCGCTTTCTCGCCTACCGCGACCGTTGCCCGAGCCGCCAATGCATGGCCGACGGCTACGTCGGCCGAATGCGCGAAATCCGCGACATCATGGAAGGGCGCTTTCAGCAGCGATAAGTCGTGGATAAGTCCGGCCCGACGCTTTCCACGCGCGTCCAAGACCCTCATATTTCCGTCGTGACTCAGCCCTATGTCCCGCTTCGCGTCCTCTCGTCGTTCACCATGCTTGAGGGCGCGATGGAGCCCAGGACGATCGCCAGCCGCGCGGCGATGCTCGGGTTTCCGGCGGTCGCGCTGACCGACCGCAACGGGCTCTACGGCGCGATGCCGTTCAGCGATGCGTGTACCGCCAAGGGCGTGCAGCCGATCGTCGGCGCACTGCTCGCGCTCGCGCGGCCGCCAGAGATCGGCGGCGAGCCCGGCGTGATCGACTGGCTGGTGCTGCTCGCCAAGGATGATCAGGGCTATGCCAATCTATGCAAGCTGGTGTCGTCGGCGCACCTCGACCGGCCGCTGGAGCAGGATCCGCACGTCGCGTTCGCGATGCTCGATGGGCTCAGTGATGGCCTGATCGCGTTGACGGCGGGGTCGGAGGGCGCGCTCGCGCGCTTGCTTGCCGACGGCCAGCGCGACAAGGCCGAGGCCTATCTCGATCGCCTGCAGGCGTTGTTCGCCGACCGGCTCTACGTCGAGATCATTCGCCGTCACGACCCAATCGAGGAATTCGCCGAAGACGCCCTGATCGAGCTCGCTTTCGCTCGCGACCTGCCGTTGGTCGCGACTAATCCGGCGGCGTACCTCGATCCGAGTTTCCACGCCGCGCACGACGCCATGCTGTGCATCGCCAGTTCGGCCTATGTGGAGAGCAGCGAACGGATTACCTCGTCGCCCGACGCCTGGCTCAAGGACGGGGCGGCAATGGAGACGCTGTTCGCCGATCTTCCCGAGGCGCTCGCCAACACCGCGGTGATCGCATTGCGTTGCGCGGTGGCGGCGCCGCAGCGGCGGCCGATCCTTCCGCGCCTCGGCGACGACGAGGACGAGCAGCTACGCCGCGATGCGCGGGCGGGGCTTGCGGAAAGACTCCGGAAACTCAAACCCGTTCGCCCTGAGCCTGTCAAAGGGCTGTCCTCCTCTAGCGAACAACAAGACAGTGCTTCGACTAGCTCAGCACGGACGGATCCTTTCAAAGAATACCGCGACCGACTCGAATTCGAGCTCGAAGTCATCACCGGCATGGGCTTCGCCGGTTACTTCCTGATCGTCGCCGACTTCATCAAATGGGCCAAGGCCAATGATATTCCGGTTGGGCCGGGGCGCGGATCGGGCGCGGGGTCGGTCGTTGCCTGGTCGCTGACCATCACCGATCTCGACCCGATGGCGCTCGGCCTACTGTTCGAGCGCTTCCTCAACCCCGAGCGCGTGTCGATGCCCGATTTCGACATCGATTTCTGCGAAACCCACCGCGACAAGGTGATCACCTACGTTCAGCAGAAATACGGCCGCGACCGGGTCGCGCAGATCATCACTTTCGGGCGGCTGAAAGCGCGCGCGGTGCTCAAGGACACAGGCCGCGTGCTGCAAATGCCATACGGTCAGATCGACCGGCTGGCGAAGCTGGTTCCCAACCACCCGACCGACCCGTGGACGCTCGAACGCTCGTTGAACGGCGTCAGCGAATTCAAGGCCGAATATGACGGCGACGCCGACGTCAAACGGCTGATCGACCTGGCGATGAAGCTCGAAGGCCTTCCGCGCCATGCCTCGACCCACGCCGCCGGCGTAGTCATCGGCGACCGTCCGCTCGACGAGCTGGTGCCACTGTACCGCGATCCGCGCTCGGACATGCCGGTCACCCAATTCGACATGAAATATGTCGAGGCGGCGGGTCTGGTGAAGTTCGATTTCCTCGGCCTCAAAACACTGTCGGTGCTCAAGGAAGCGCAACGGTTGCTCGCGGCGCAGGGGATCGAGGTCGATTTCGACTCGCTGCCGTGGGACGATCCGGCGGTCTACGAATTGCTTCAGCGTGGCGACACCGTCGGCGTGTTCCAGCTCGAATCCGAAGGCATGCGGCGTACGCTCGCCGGGGTGAAACCGACCGCGTTCGGCGACATCATCGCGCTGGTCGCACTTTACCGCCCGGGGCCGATGGACAATATCGGCATGTTCGGCGACCGGAAGAACGGCCGCACCGCAATCGAATATCCGCATCCCTTACTCGAAGGCATCCTCGCCGAAACCTACGGCATCTTCGTCTACCAGGAACAGGTGATGCAGGCGGCGCAGGTGCTCGCCGGCTTCTCGCTCGGCGAGGCTGACTTGTTGCGCCGGGCGATGGGCAAGAAGATCAAGTCGGAGATGGACGCCCAGCGCGCCCGCTTCGTCGAGGGCTGCGCGACGCACAACCAGATCCCCGCGGCCAAGGCCAACGAGCTGTTCGATACGATCGACAAGTTCGCCGGCTACGGCTTTAACAAGAGCCACGCCGCGGGCTACGCCTTGATCGCCTACCAAACCGCGTGGCTGAAGGCCCACCACGCTAGCGAATTCTTCGCGGCCTCAATGAGCTTCGACCTGGCGTTGACTGACAAGCTCGCCTTGTTCGTCGACGACATGCGGCGCGGCGCGGTCGAGTGCCTGGCGCCCGACATCAATGCCAGCCACGCTTTTTTCACGGTCGAGAACGGGCCAAATGGACACAGCGTCCGCTACGCGCTCGGCGCGCTCAAGGGCGTCGGCGCGAAAGCGATGGAGGCGTTGGTCGAGGAGCGCGAGCATGGCGGTCCATTCAAAAACCTCGAGGATTTCGCCGCGCGGATCGACCCGCGTCAGCTCAACCGGCGGCAACTCGAGAGCCTCGCCGCGGCGGGCGCGTTTGACGCGATCAAGCCCGATCGTCCGGCGGTCTACGGGGCGGCCGAAATCATTCTTGCCCATGCCGCCAGCGCGCACGACCAGCGCGAAAGCGGCCAAGCCGGCCTGTTCGGCGCCAATTTGGCCGAGGCCGCGCCAATTCGCCTGGCGCGCGATGCGTCATGGACTCAGGCACAGCGCATGGCGGCGGAGCGCGACGCGTTCGGCTTCTATTTCTCCGCCCACCCGGTCGACGCGCAGCGTCATCTGCTCGCCGCGCATAAGGTGCGGACCTTCGCCGATCTGGCCGAAATCCACATCCCAGAGGGCGAACGGTCGAGCGCGACCATGGTGGCTTTGGTCGAGGGTGTGCGTTGGCGCACGTCGGCGCGGGGCCGCCGCTATATGGTCGCGGGCCTGTCGGACCGTTCGGGTCAATTCGAAGCGACCGTGTTCGATGAAGATCCCTCGGCAGCGCTCGAAGCGGCGGCCAAGTCCGGCGGGTGCGGGCTGCTCACGGTCGAGCTCGACCGCCGTGCCGGCGACGATGCGCCGCGAGTGACGATCAAGCGCTTCCAGCCACTCGAGGCCCTGGCCCGGACGACGCGGCTGCAGCTGACGATTCGGGTGGATGAGGCGGCTGCGGTGGATCGCATCGCTCCAGAACTCGCGGACGTGCGCGGCGGGACCGGGCTGGTGCGCTTTATCGTGCCGTTGGCGAATGGTGGCCAGGCGGTCGTGCTCGCCGGCCGCGATTTCGTGCTCGACAGCGAGCTTGCCGCGCGCATCGAGCGGATCGCTGGCGAGGGCAGGGTCGACCTATCCGCCCAGGAACCGCCGAGGTTGGCGCTGGTCGGCTAGAGCCGGTTCGCCGGCTCCGTCGGTTGTTCGGGCGGAGGCGCAGGTTCGCTGGTATTGGCCGGCGCTGGCACTGGCGCATTGACCTCGGGCGGTTCGGTCGCATCGGCCGGAAGATTGCTCACCACATTCTCGAGCGGCGGCAGCGGTTTCGCCGTTTCATATTCCTCGCCCGGCAGCGGCCGCGGCTTCGCCGTCACCGCTGGCGGTGCCTTGTTCACCGGCGCGGCCGCGCCCTTGTAGATGCAGGCGTCGAGCCCGTCGCGGCCAACCACGTTGATGCGCGCGGCGATGGTATTGCCATAACGTCGGGTGAAGCCCTTGGGCGCGACCGCGCCACGTTTCTTGGGCAGCGGCAGGACGGCCGCGATGCGCGCCGCTTCGGTCGCGCTCATCGCGCTCGCATCGTGGCCGAAATAGCGTTGCGACGCGGCGTTCGCGCCATAGGTGCCGATGCCGGTTTCGGCGTTGTTCAAATAGACTTCCATGATCCGCCGCTTGCCCCAGACATGCTCAATCAGGAAGGTGAACCAGGCCTCGACACCCTTCCGCGCATAGCCGCCGCCGTTCCACAGGAAGGTCGTCTTCGCCGTCTGCTGGCTGATGGTCGATCCGCCACGGATGCGCCCGCCCGAGGCATTGCGCTTCATCGCGTCCTCGATCGCCTCGAAGTCGAAGCCGTTGTGCTGGCAGAATTTGCTGTCCTCGGCGGCGATTGCGGCGCGGACCATATCGCGGTCGATCTCGCTGATCGGCATCCAGTCCTTGTGCAGGGCCCTGCCGGTGAAGACGTCGCCGAGCATGGTCGCGGTGATCGGCGGCGGGACGAAGCGGTAGGCGAGCACCCACAGGATCGAGATGGCGAAGAAGGCGACGACCAGCTTGACGATCCAGCCGAAGATCCGCCGCGGCCACGAGCGCGCGCGGCGGCGTTTGTATTGCGGGATAGTGGATTTGCGACGGCGGGCCATGACCGTTGCCTAGCCGCGCTCGCGGGCAAACGCCAAGCCTTCGCCTTGCCGCACCGCAGCATCGCATTTACATCCCATTCGTATGACCTCGACCAACGACATCCGCCGCGGCTTCCTCGAATTTTTCGAGAAGAACGGGCACGCGCGGGTGCCGTCGGCGCCCTTGGTCCCGCACAACGACCCGACCTTGATGTTCGTCAACGCCGGGATGGTGCCATTCAAGAACGTATTCACCGGACTCGAAAGCCGTCCGTACAGTCAGGCGACGAGCTCGCAAAAGTGCGTCCGCGCCGGCGGCAAGCACAACGACCTCGATAATGTCGGCTACACAGCGCGCCACCACACCTTCTTCGAAATGCTCGGGAATTTCTCGTTCGGCGATTATTTCAAGGACCGCGCGATCGAGCTCGCGTGGAACCTTCTCACGAAGGAATGGGGGCTCAGTCCGGACCGGCTGACCGCGACCGTCTATCACACCGACGACGAAGCGTTCGATCTGTGGAAGAAGATCTCGGGCCTGCCCGAGAGCGGCATCATCCGCATCCCGACCAAGGACAATTTCTGGTCGATGGGAGATGACGGCCCGGCGGGTCCCTGCTCGGAAATCTTCTACGACCATGGCGACCATATCCCGGGCGGCCCGCCGGGATCGCCGGATGAGGACGGCGACCGCTTCGTCGAGATCTGGAACCTGGTCTTTATGCAATATGAGCAGGTTGCGGGCGAGATCGTCTCCGAACTGCCGGAGAAGTCGATCGACACCGGCATGGGGCTCGAGCGCATCGCCGCGGTGCTCCAGGGCGTCCACGACAACTACGAGACGGACACGTTCAAGGCACTGATCGAGGCGTCGGAGTCGCTGACCTCGAACAATTCGGCCGATATGCAGGCGAGCCATCGCATCATCGCCGATCATTTGCGCACCTCGGGCTTCCTTGTCGCCGACGGCGTGCTGCCGGCCAACGAGGGGCGGGGCTATGTCCTCCGCCGGATCATGCGCCGCGCAATGCGGCACGCGCATTTGCTCGGGGCCAAGGAGCCTTTGATGTGGCGGCTCGTGCCAGCTCTGGTCGCGGAGATGGGCGCGGCATTCCCCGAGCTGGTCCGCGCACAGCCGCTGATCGAGGCGACGCTGCAGCAGGAAGAGACGCGTTTCCGCCAGACTTTGGTCAATGGCCTGAAGCTGCTCGACGAAGCGACGTTGGACCTCGCGGCGGGCGGGACGCTGGCCGGCGAGACGGCGTTCAAGCTCTACGACACCTATGGCTTTCCTTACGATTTGACCGAGGATGCGCTCCGCGCCCGCGGGCTTCAGGTCGACCGCGACGGCTTCGACACCGCGATGGCGGCGCAAAAAGTCGCGGCCCGCGCGGCGTGGAAGGGTTCGGGCTCGAAGGCGTCGGACGATCTGTGGTTTGACCTCGCCGAGGAGTTCGGGAGCACCGAATTCACCGGTTACTCGGGCGACGAGGGCGAGGGCGTCGTGCTGGCGATCGTCAAGGATGGCGAGCGCGTGGAGAACGCGGAAATCGGCCAAACTGTCGACGTGTTGCTCAACCAGACGCCCTTCTACGGCGAGAGCGGCGGGCAGATCGGTGACACCGGGAAACTGACCACGCTCAAGGGTTTCGCCGGTGAGGTTGAGGATACATCAAAGCCGCTCGGTAAGCTGCATGTGCTCCGGACCAAGGTCGTGGCGGGCGAACTGTCGGTTGGCGAATCCGTCCACCAGCGTGTCGACGCCGAGCGCCGTGACCGGGTCCGCGCCAACCATAGCGCCACCCACCTGCTCCATGCGGCACTGAGGCGGCATCTCGGCACGCACGTCACCCAGAAGGGCAGTCTGGTCGCGCCCGATTACTTCCGGTTCGATTTCTCGCACCCCAGGGCGCTTTCACGAAACGAAATCGAGGCGGTCGAGGCCGAGGTGAATGCACAGATCCGCTCGAACGAGCCGGTGACGACGCGGCTGATGACCCCCGACGAGGCGATTTCCGCCGGCGCCATGGCCTTGTTCGGCGAGAAATATGGCGACGAGGTGCGCGTGCTCTCGATGGGCCGCGATGCCGACTTGGATTATTCGGTCGAGCTGTGCGGTGGTACGCACGTCCGCGCGCTCGGCGACATTCAGCTTCTGAAGATCATCAGCGAAAGCGCGGTGTCGTTGGGCGTCCGCCGGATTGAGGCGCTGACCGGCGAGGCCGCGCGGCAATGGCTGAACGCGCGCGATGTGCGGCTGCGCGAGGCGGCGGCGGCGCTCAAATCCTCGCCCGACGAGGTGCCGGAGCGCGTTGCCGCACTGGTCGAAGAGCGCAAGCGGCTCGAGCGCGAACTTGCCGATGCAAAGAAGGCGCTGGCGATGGGCGGCGGGTCCGCGAAATCCGAGGAAGCCGCGCCCGAGCAGGTCAACGGCCACGCGTTCTTGGGACAAGTGGTCGAAGGCCTCGATCCCAAGGATCTGCGCTCGGCCGTCGACACGATGAAGCAGCGCGTCGGCTCGGGCGTCGCAGCCCTGGTCGCGCTCAACGACGGCCGCGCCAGCGTCGCGGTCGGCGTCACCGACGACCTCGCCGGACGAATCAGCGCGGTCGACCTAGTCAAGGCCGCGGTCGCTGCGCTGGGCGGGCAGGGCGGCGGCGGTCGACCCGACATGGCGCAAGGCGGCGGGCCTGACGGCGCGAAGGCCAAGGACGCGCTCGCCGCCATCCGCGATGCGTTGGAGAAGGTCGCCGCCTAAACATCCGTTCATCCTGAGCGGAGCGCCGCAGGTGCGTAGACGAAGGGCGTCTTGCTTAGGCGGTTGAGAAACACCCTTCGACTTCGCTCAGGACGAACGAAGTGGAAGCCTTGCAAATGACGATCGATACCCGGGCGTCCGACCCCATCACCCTCAATGGCTCGTGCCATTGTGGTGCCGTGAAGTTCGCCGTCGAGCTGCCGTTCGGCCTGTCCTCCGCGCGGCGCTGCACGTGCTCGATCTGCCGGATGCGCGGCGCGGTCGCGGTCACGTCAGCCCATGAGGGCTTCAAGATCACCCAAGGCGAAGACAAGCTCGCGACCTATCGCTTCAACACTGGCGTCGCCGAGCATCATTTCTGCAGCGAGTGCGGCATCTACACCCACCACAAGCGCCGCTCGAACCCCAACGAGCTTGGGGTCAACGTCGCCTGCCTCGAGAGCGTGTCGCCGTTCGATTTCCGCGAGGTCGTGGTCTACGACGGCGGTCGCCACCCGGCCGATAATCCCGAGCACAAGACATTCACTGCGGGCATATTGCGGTTCGAGCCCACCGAGGAGTAGGCGGGCCGCGAAGGAGATTCGCCATGCCTCAGGACGCTCCAACCACCGAAACCGCCTTCGACCTTACACCGCCGACCGACGAGCAATTCGCAACCCTCGTCGCCGACCTCGACGACGAAGAGCGCGAGGTCCTGCTCGAGCATGGCACCGAGGCGCCGTTCTGCGGCGTGTTCCTCGATGAGAAGCGCCCGGGCCTGTTCACCTGCCGCCTGTGCGGCATTCCGCTGTTTAAGGGCGGCGCCAAGTTCGAGAGCGGGACGGGTTGGCCTAGCTTCACCCAGCCGTTCAACCAGGATCATCTGAGGTACATCCGCGACATCAGTTACGGCATGGTCCGCACCGAGATCGTCTGCGCGCGCTGCGGCGGGCACCAGGGCCACGTCTTCCCCGACGGCCCACCGCCGACCGGCGAGCGCTTTTGCATCAACTCGGTCAGCCTCGCTTTCACGCCCGAGGGCGAAAATCTGCCCGACAAGCTCGGCCGCGGCGCTCCGGAAGGCGAGCCTGCCGCCTAGTGGGTTCCGCTTACTCTCCGCTGGTTTGATAGTAATCGATGCGGATGCGGACCCATTCGCCGATCATCGGCTTGCCGTTTTTGCGCGGCGGCCGCACGTGAAACTGCCACGCCGCGAGCCGCACCGCGCGCGCCAGATGCGAGCCTGGCGGGTCATTGCCGATCTCGACGCAATCGTCGACGCGATTGCCGGGGATCGTCTTGCACGCGATCAGTCCTGAGCCCTCGGGCGCGCCGGGCGGGAGATAGCCGCCGAGCTCGGCATCGGTCGGTTCGCGCGCCCATTCAGCGGCGTAGAGAATTTCGCCGTGCGGTCCGCGCCCGACGTCTTCCGAATCGCCGGCGCTTCCCGAACCGGCGCCGCCCAGCTTGCTGATATCGGCGGCCGCCATCTCCTCGCTGCTCATCTCTAGCAACGGCAGGGGGACCTTGGGGGGAATTGGCGATTTGATCGGCGGCATTTTGCGCGGCTGGTGGATCGGCTGCATCACCTGGCGCGGCTTGAGGGCTGCCGGCTTGGCCGCCTCAGCATGCGATTCGGGCAGCAGATCGACGATGGTCGCTTGCGATGGCTCGCGCTCAGGCAAAGGGATGACGCCAAGCGTCAGCAGGACCAGCAGCAGCAGAAAATTGACCCCGAGCGCCAGCGCCAGGCCGGACGCGCGGCGTCGCAGGGGTGTCCTGTCCTGCTCGGTCAGCGGGCGGTAGGTTCTCAAAGCCAAGGGTGAACGGTCTTTCGGGGATTCGCGCGTCGCGCCGCCAATTAGCGGGATGCGAGTTGAACCGCGAGTGAAAGGTCATTCTGCAAAGGGGCTGTAGGAAAGGCTAAACTAGGTTTACAACGTTGACTGCCGGTTCTGCCGTGGGGAGGGCAGCATGTCGCGGGGCTATCGCTTCTTCGTCGCCATTGCCGGCTTAGCTTGCCTCGCGCTGGCGCCGCCACCGGCCGTGCTCGCGACTAATCCCCAACTTGGAGCGCAGCTGGCGGCTCAACAGCTTGCGGTCGTGCGCGTTCCGGAGTTGCCGGCCGGAACGACGGTCCAGACGGCACCGGGCGTATTGCGCGCGGCGGGGCTCCAGCCAGGATCGTTTCGATGTGCGCCGAGCAGCGGCACGTCCGATGTGAGGGTCGGGGGCGTCACGGCATTTTCACCGGCTCCGGGGACGTCGCTGCCGCGTGGCTCCAGAGTCGACATGGTCGCCGTTCTGCCGGGTGGCTGCCAGCACTTCGGCAGTTCGATGGCGATCATTGCGGCGATCCAGTCGATGCACACGATGTCGCACGCGCAACCGCCGCCACCGCCTCTGCCGCCCCCTCTGCCACCGGAACCGCCACCACCGCCGCCGCCGCCACCCAAGCCGGAGAGTGAAGGCCCGACCGCGACGCCGATCTCCGATGAGCATCATGGCCCGACGGCGCTCCCCCTGGAGTTACCGGCGACCGACACCACCGCCGACGATGGCGCCGAAGGCCCCGACGAGGCGGCACCACCGGCCGAAGGCCCGCCGATCGGGTCGCCGTTCACCGACCCGCAGAAAGGGCGCGGCGCGTTCGTCAAACCCGGCGATATGGAGGTCAACAACTGGCATCGGCTCGAATTCGTCGTTGGCAGGACCGACGCCGCCCTGGCCGAAGAGAGCGAGGATCAGGAACTCGGCCAGTCCAAGGATATCTATGTCGCGCCGCTGATGCGCGTCACTCTGGAGCCCGACCCGAATTTCGAGATCCGCCGGCAGAGCCCGGACGTGCAGGAGACTGGAGCGGACCGCGCGGCCTCGTGGCAATGGAGCGTCAAGCCGCTGAGTGGCGGCAGCCACGCTTTGATTGCCCGGGTCGAAGTGCTCGAAAAGCAGGCCGATGGAAGCTTGCTCGCGACCGAAACCTACACGCGCAGGCTGGCGGTCACGGTCCACGTTGGGACCTGGCAAGGGTTCCTCAACGCACTCAAGGGCGCGGCGAGTTTCGGCGACCTGCTCGGCACGCTGTTCGGCTCGTGGGGGAAGACCCTGACCGCGCTCACTGCGCTGATCGCTGCCGCGGTCGGGCTGTGGGCTGCGATCCGCAAACTGCGCAAGCCCAAGGAGTGAAACCCGAATGATGCGGATCCATTTGCTGATCGTTGTGCTCGTTCTTTGCCTTGGCGCTTGTAGTAGTCCGCCGCCAACGAGCGCGGCGCCGACGACCAACGACGCCGCTCTGGTCGACAACGCGGTCACTGCCGCGCCTGCCGACAACAGCGCGGCGCTGCCCGAGCATGTGGCCAAAGGCGTCGGCGCGTTTGTCGCTCCAGGCGACATGGACGTCGACGCCTGGTCAACGCTCGAATTCGTCGTCGGCCCGACCGACGCTGTGCTGGCCGAGGAGACCGAGGGCCGCAAGCTGACCCCGTCGGCGACCGTCTACGTCGCGCCGACGATGCGGGTGACGCTATTGCCCGACCCCAAGTTCCAGTTTCAGCCGCAGAGTGACCCGATCCAGGATACCGGGATGGACCGCACCGCCACCTGGCAGTGGAAAGTGAAGCCGCTGAACGGCGGCAGTGCGACCCTGTTCGCGCGGGTCGAAGTCGGCGAGCGGCGTCCCGACGGAAGTCTCACCGTGGCCAAGACCTACACTCGCCGAGTCGCGGTTCACGTTCACGTCGGTACGTGGAAAGGCTTCCTCAATGCGCTCAAGAGCGCGGCGTCCCTGGGCGACCTCATCGGCACCTTGGTTGGTTCGCTCGGCAAGACGTTGACCGCGATCGCGGCGATGGTGACGGCGGGGCCGACCGTGTGGCTGGCCATCCGGTCATGGCGCAAGCGCAAGGAGACCAAGGCTCCGGAGAGCGCGGCTACGCCGGCGGCGAAGCCCGACGAGCAGTCCAAAAAATAAAGAAAAACCCTGCCGGGAGGGAGAGCGAGGGAGCATCCTAACCCGGCAGGGCAATTAACGTCGTCGTTCGGGCAGGCCGCTCTAGCTCGCTAAAGGGAGAGTGGCTGCTGAGACTAGGTTTACCGCCCGCCGGTTAGCGGCAGGTGAGCGGAACTGGTTTACGAAAATTAACGCTTTGCGCCGTTTATTTGTGCGGCGGCATCCAATCGTCCGGCGGCGTGAAATAGACGCTGAGGCGCGCCATCCGCGGCGTCTTGTGCGCCCAGTTGGCGAATACCCCGCAGACCGTCTTCGAATGCTCGCCGGTGTTGGGGATCGGTTCCGCGGTCCATTTCGCCTTGCCGATCGCGCAGGTCGAACCCGCGGCGCAGGTCTGGTACTGGCGATCCGGGCCGGCCGCCTCGAGCTTATAGCCGGTGACGGTGGAATTCTCCGGGAGTACCGCGCACACCGCCTGGCAGTAGGCCGTATGGTCGTCGCCGCCGTTGAGGATCCGGCCGACATCGCCGCCGACCTGCTGTCCGATCACGCGCTGGACGTCCTTGTTCTTCAGCAAATCCCCGACCGCGCCGGCGAACTGGCCGCCCTTCAGCCCCGCGGCATCGTCGCTGACGTCGCGGATTTGCGCGGTTTCACGCGCTTCGTTCATGCACGACGGGTTATCGGTGTACGTGCGCAGGCCCGCCTGGACCAGCACCTCGGCGCGGACCCGGGCTTCGGTTGCCTGGCACTCCTCGCAGCCGCCGTTGCCGTCGTTGAAGTCCTTGACCTTGGCGGCGAGCTTGGCCGCTTTGTCTTCCGCGGTTTCGGGCGTGGCTTCAGTGGTCGCTTCGTTGGCGGCGGCGTTGTCGGCCGCTTTTTTTTCTTTATCCTTGCCGCCGCAGGCCGCGACGCTGAGCAGGACCGCGGCGATCATGCCGTGATAGAAAATGCCCCCTCGCATGACATTGCCCCCTTCGATGAGGATCCGGCAGCTGGGCTTATAACGTAGGTTAGCCAAACATGCGAGTACCGCTCGCAACTATCGGCGATTCGGGCTATGGCTGGTTCCGGCCGAATCGTCCTGTTGAGCGGGAGGACGCGGCATGACCTGCCTTTGCAAATTCATTCCCGACGAGGTGCTGGCGCGCCTCGCCAACGATGCGTCGATCAAGGATTTTGACCGCGACGCGCTGCAGCGCACGCTGGCCGTCGACCAGGAAATGCGCCGGGTGCGCGAGGCGACCGCGTCGCTGATCGCATCGTCGGCGATGATTTCGATGAGCCTCGTCCCGGCGAACAAGAAGCCGTTGATCAAGGTCTACGACTGCAAGCACGGCGGAATCCTGCCAGGAGCCAAGATCGCGAGCCCGCAATCGTCTTCCGACGGCACGGTCAAACGGACGTTCAAGAACACCACCGACGTCGCCAAATTCTACAAGAAGGAATTCGGCCGCAATTCGCTCGACGGGCAGGGCATGGACCTGATTTCGTCGGTCCATTACGGCCAGAATTACAACAACGCCTTCTGGAACGGTCAGCAGATGACCTACGGCGACGGCGACAACAACATCTTCATCGACTTCACCAAGGGCAATGACGTCGTCGCCCACGAACTGACCCATGGGCTGACCCAATTCACCAGCCAGCTCGCTTACGCCAACGAGCCGGGCGGGCTCAACGAGAGCATGTCCGACGTGTTCGGATCGATGTTCCGCCAGTGGCAGGCCAACCAGACGGCGGACAAGGCCGACTGGCTGATCGGCAGCGACATCATGGGTCCGGCAGCGACGGCCAAGGGCTTCACCTGCCTGCGCGACATGGCCAATCCGGGCGCGAAACATGCGCTAGCGCCGCAGCCGCCGCATTTTTCCAAATATATGCCGGGCATGGATCCGCACGTCAGCAGCGGCATTCCCAACAACGCTTTCTACCGGGCGGCGACGGCGATCGGCGGCAAGAGCTGGCAGAAGGCGGGCAAGGTCTGGTTCCAGGCGTTGACCGGCTACGGCCCGGCACCGCAGCTGACCATGAAACAGTTCGCCGACCGGACGCGGACGGTCGCGACGCAATTGTTCGCGGCGCAGCCGGCGGTCGCCCAAGCCATTGACAAAGCATGGGTCGCGGTCGGACTGTAGCCCTCGTGGCGCGCCGACTCGACGACAAACGCATCAGGATCGAAAAGCTCGGCGGTTTCGCCGGCTTCGGATCGAGCGCGCATTTGCGCAGCGAAGGCGAGGTCGAACTCGAAAAGCTGCCCGAGCCCGATCGCGACAAGGTCGCCAAACTCCTCGCCCGGGACGAGCAGGACCATCCCTCGAGCCTCAGCCAGTTCGTCTACCGGCTGAGCTGGGAGGAGGGCGGGAAGACCCGGTCGATCGACGTCGCCGAGGACGAATTGCCGCAAAGCGTGGTCGCGGCCATCAAGGATAGGCTGATCTAGCCTACCATTGCGGCCGCCGCCGGACGAACTGCTCGCGCCGGACTTCGCCCTGGATGATGCGGGTCTTGAGCTTGGCCTGGATCTGCGCCGCGCCATGGCCGTTCATGGTGACCAGCCGGGTGCCACCGCCGGGCAGCGCCTCGATCACCGAGATGGCGATGCTCTTGTCGGCGCAATGCTTGATCACGTCGGCCTCGGTCATGGAAAGGTTGAAGGCACGGCTCATTGAAGATGCTCCTGGGCGGCAAGCGGGAGCACGAACGACTCTCAGCCATCGGCGCCTGCGAAACCAGCGAATGCCGATGATCGTACGGCTCTAGCACGGGCCGGCGCGAGATGCCCGGAGATTCGGCGCGCCAGACGGCCAATTGATTCTCCGTCGCCCAAAGCGCATCCTCGGCGCGCTCGGTTGGGGGGAGACAATCGCCATGACGAACCGGACGATGCTGAGCACGATCGCATTCGCCGCGCTGCTGGTGACCGCGGGCTGCGGGGGCAAGAAAGTCCCCGGCAACACCGCGAACGCGACGCAAACGGCCGAGGGGAATGCCGGGACCGCCAACGAAGCGGCGCCCGAAGTCGAAGGCAACACCGAAGCCGCGCCCGCAACCGAGGAAGCCGCGGAAAACGACACCACGCCGGTCAAGAATCTGGTCGCGGCACACAAGGGCGGCGTCGTGCGCATCGGCCCGGTGAGAAGCCCGGGCGCCCCGGTCCGGGTCGCGGCGCGGGGTACGCTGTCGCGCTATGTCGACATGCGCCCGCGCGAGGTCGAGGACGGGCGCAGCTTCCTCGGCGAGCCGTCCGTGCGCCAGGCGATCGCCGCCAGCGTGCGCGATGCCGGGGTGCGCAATTTCATCTTCCATTACGACGGGCCCGACGCGCCGATCGCCAAGACCAAAGCCGGGCGGATCCTCGCTTGGGGCTGCGCGGCGCAAGATTGCAGCTTCCACAATTGGGCCGTGTCGATCACCCCCGACGGGTCGAGCGCCGAGGTCTGTTACTATCGCGACGACGACCGGCCCGACGGCAGCGCGACCTGGTATTTGCCGCGCGGCCGGATGGTGAAGCGCGCGGGGAATTGCCCGGACGAATAGGGGCGGTGTCGCGGCGAAAGTTGACAAAGTTGATACCCTATACGCGGGCGCGAAATCGGGCGCGGAAGTTGGCGAAGTTTGCTCCTCAACGCGCGCGCGTTGACGCGCGCGCGCGAGTCCGGCGTCGAAACGGGGCATCGAAACGGGCGTCGAAACCCAGCAAGCCTACGCGTGGGCTGGACGCAGGTGAGGGGTTTTTCACGCGAAGGCGCGAAGTGAGATTGGCCTGGCTTCGACATGGCGCTGAACGGGCATCGGTCAGCTTAAGGCACAAACGGGGCGCTGTAGGAAAGCGAATAGGATTTCACGCGGAGACGCGAAATGCGCGAAAGGCTATTTGGCCTTCCCTTCCTCTGCGAGCTTGGCGGCGATGTCGGGATGCGCTTCCAGATACGCCATTAGCTTCGTCTTGAACTCGGTCAGCATCACGGCGTTCACCTGCTGCGAGTCGCCGATCAACGCCGCATTCGCCTTCATCACCGCAGGGTCACCGATGAGCGCTGCCGAGCGCGAGAGGTAATGGCGGCCAGCCGGGGTCTGCGCGAACGCGTGGACGTCCTTCAACTCCAGGAGCGAGAACTCATGCGTGTAGGCCACAGCTATGGCTGCGAACATCTCGGGCAAATGCTTCTGGAGCATCGGCTTCTGCCGAGCCATGGCCTTCTCGAGGAACTCGTCGAAGATTGCTTTCAGTCCCGGGTCGGATGAGAGGGCCTTCGGCATGGTCTGCCGGAACGGCGTCGTAAAATCGTTCATCATTTTGTCGAACGTTTTCTGGCGCTCGGCCGGAGGAAACATGATGCTGATGATGGCATTCGCCTCGGCGAGTTTGACCGCTTCGTCCGGCTGGGCCGATGGCGCGGTTTGAACCTCCGCCCCGGCCGCCGCCGGCAGGGATACGGCGAGGCAGGCCGCCACAACCGGGCCGAACAGTTGCTTCATGATTCCCTCCAGACCAACGCGAACACGCCGCGATGGTAGAGGAGATGAAACTTCGATCAAGTGAGGGCCTCGCTCGGCGACGCGGAGGACTCTCGTGGCTTAGGCGTCCGCGCAGGACGCCGCGCGAAGTGCGCGGACCGCGGACCGCGCGCGCGTTTCGGGGGCGAGCGCATAGGCTTCCCAGCGCTTGACCCTGCGGTGGCCGCACCACAGCTCCATCGCATCGAGATCGCGCCAGTCGGCGCCTTGCGCGACGGCCGCTGGATCGTCCGGCGCCTCGAATTCGCGGAACTGATCGATGTGCCCGAGCTGGTCGAAGAAATAGAGCCGGTAATACGCCATTGAGAACATTCCCCTTCGACCCGCTAACGAGCGAGGGGCCGGGGTTCATCCCGGGAGGCGATAACGAGAGGAGGGAGAGGGAAGAGCGTCACGCGGAGTAAATCCGACGTGACGTCGATCGGGTTCGCTTCGCGACCCGTCGGCCGCCTCTCGCCAGCTCTACGCGCTGCCTCCCGATTGCTGAGCAATCGCTCACCTGCGCTCGGCGGCTCGAAGGCGATGCGGCGAGGGCGACTGGAACACCCTCGATTATCACGCGCAGCATGTCCGGGGGGCATGCGAGCATGATGATGATGGCCCCTACTTCTTCGCCGTCGGGCACTTCATGAAATGGCCCTTGGCGTTGCGGCAGACTTTCGGCTTCGCCGGGCACTTCACGAACTTGCCATGCGTGTCCTTGCACGGCGCGGCGAGCGCCGGCGCGGCGCCGGCAACGAGGCTCAACGCGCCCACTGCGAGCATCAGCTTTTTCATTGTGTCCTCCCTGGCACTGGGGAGCTTCCGGATATAGCGGACGCGATCCGACCGGGAAATGGAGGGGAGATTACAACTGAGCGCCCGAGCGCAGGTGAGCGCTCTGCGAAGCATGATCGAGTACGAGCAGCGCGGGGCGCTGATTGAGCGCAGATCAGGAAGCAGCGCGAAGAGAGCGCGAGAGTCGACCGGCGGGGCGCGACCCCGGATCAGGTCCGGGGGAGCGAGCCCGTTCGACGTCACGAATTTACTTCGTGACGGCTGTCTTTCCTTCGTCGTTCAAGTCGCTAAGTTGCAGTTGCTCGGGTCAGAGGGGATCATGAAAATAGCAGCCTTGTGCGCGCTGTTATGCGCCGCTTCGACTGCCGGCGCCCAGGTGCGGTCAGTCTCCGATCCGAGTGCGCTTCGGATGGATTCGCATCCATCGAAACAAGCCGCACCATCGCAAACTAGCGCGACTTCGCAGGCGGTTGAGAGGCTTACTAACGAATCTGTCATCACACTGGTGAAAGCCGGCCTTGGGCCAGAGACCGTGGTCGCAAAGATCAATGCGTCAAGCGGCTCCTATGACACGTCGACCAATGCTTTGATCCAGCTCAAGCAGGCCGGCGTTCCAGACCAAGTCATCGCGGCGATGCTGACCCGTTCCAAATCTCCGGTCTTGGTCAACGCCGTTGCGGACAACAGCAGTCCTGATCCGCTCGCGATGCACGCACCCGGCATTTATCTGCTCGACCCGCGTGGCTCGGGCCGGATGGGGCGCATCGACGCGACGGTCGCGAACCAAACGAAGACGTCCAATCTTTGGGGATATGCGTTCAGCTATGGGCTCTCGAGCCTGAAAATGAAGACTGTGATTCCTAACGTGTCGGCGCGGGCCCAAGCGGCAAATCGCCGTCCACATTCTATTTTTATTTTAACCAGTCGAGCGCGCTTGCCTCGATCGCGGAGTTCAGCACCGGTTTCACCGCAACGGCAACTTCGCCCAATGAGTTTAGCCTCGTTCGGTTTGAGCAGAAACAGGACCACCGGGAAGCTGTCGTCGCGTCCGTCGGCCTGGGCGGTGCGAAATCGGGCGTAAGTGACAAGGCGAGGGTGGCGTTCACCTACGATGACGTTGCTCCTGGGGTATTCCGGGTTACTCCGTCCACAGAGCTGCCGCCCGGCGAGTATGGTTTCGTCTATTCGATTGGAGCGAGTACCGGCATGGTGGCGCGCATCTTTGATTTCTCGGTAAGTTGAGCAACGAGGCTCGCATCAATGGCGGAACTCCCGGATCAACGCCGATTATGGGATGCGTATGGCCATGCCATGGGTGCTGCCATTGGCTTGGAACTGCTTATGCGTATCGCCCTCATCAACGCTGCGGCGAAGAAGATGATAGAAGAAAAGTCATTTGATCAAGAGAGGCGCGACAAGGCTCTTACTAAGATTCAAGGGATGACGTTTGGCCGAACGGTGCAAGCCTCAAAGGGGCCTTCTCAGACTTCGCGAATGATGAGAAATTTTGCGAGTCCATCGATAACGCGGTTTCCAGTCGGAACTATCTCGCGCACGGATTTCTCGACGGAATCTTGTCAGGCCTACGTTCGGAAGAAGGCGTCCAGCTAGCAACGTTTGAATGTTTTGAATGGTTCGAACATTTCCAAAGTCTTGAAGCTTATCTCCGCGACAAATGTCCCGTTGATTATGTCGAATTCTTCAAACTGGGAGAGGGAAGGGCCGAGGAGTACGTTCAACAGCATCCACTTCGCGAGAAGCTTCGTATGGCAACGGAGGAGCCGGCTGGCGGTCCTCCGCGTAATGGCCTCGCGTGAGCACCGTTTTTTGGTCTTGGCAGAGCGACCTCGATCCGTGGGTAACTCGAAATGTGATCAGAGACGCGCTCGCAGATGCAATTGATGAGTTGCAAGCTGATCTGGAAGAAAGGGTCGAGCTTACCTCGGACACCAAAGGAGTTGCTGGGTCGCCGGACATCGTTGCCACCATTCTTGAAAAGATTGATGCATGTGCCGTCTTCGTTGCTGACGTGACTCCGATAGCCATTTCTCACACTGGAAAAGCGGTCGCCAATCCAAACGTGTTAATTGAGTTGGGCTACGCAAAGAAATCACTCGGGCTGAACCGAATTGTGCTCTTGTGGAACACGGCTTTCGAAGGGACAACGCCAGAGCGGCTGCCGTTCGACATGCGAACGCGACGAGCACCCATTGGCTTCCAGCTGGCGCCGCGCGCGAGCAAGGCAGAACTCGCTACGGTTCGGGAGAGTCTTCGTGGAGTCCTCAAAGATGCACTCTCCGCGAGCCTAGCTGTACCAGGGTCGAGAGCGATAACTCCCACTGTCGACTGGGAGCCAAGCTCGCCTGAGTGCAGCGCACTTTGGTTCGATCCGAAAAAGCCGCTTCCGATCAACGAGGATGGGGCGCCAGGGACAAAGGCGATGAGACCCGGACCCTACGCCTACGTGCGAGTTCTACCTTCGAAATGGACGCGACCTGCAGATTTTGGAGCGGGCAATCACTCCCACATACTAGGTGACACGCGTGGTTTCAGCTGGGGAACTACGAGGGGATGGTTTCTTACTTATTCTGGAAGCCTTCGAGCCTCCGAGCAGTCTGATCTCGCCAACATGACAATGCAGTTTCGTCAAACCGGCGAACTCTGGGGAGTCGAATCGCGCATTGCAGACACCAACGACGGGTGGTTCTTCGCTGACTATGTGATCAAGAGCTTTAATGACTTTGTTGAGGCAAACCTGAGCTACTTGCTCGGACAACAGGCTCGTGGTCCGTTCCGGGTGCGGCTGGGAGTTACTGATCTGGATGGACTGCAGTGGGTCTCTGAGACACATTGGGGTGGCAAGCCGCAAGCGCTCGAATCTATCGCAGAAACGAACTTCAGTCTCTCTGGCACAGGCGAAGAAGAGCGACTTACCGCCCTCGAACATGCCTGGGGAGAAATCGCGGCGGCATTTGGTGTAATGCAGCCAAGCCGGGCTACACTTGTGAAGCAGATACGCGGGTTCTGAGCGACGTTCGGTAAGATGGCTCCGCCACGAAGTAAATTCGTGACGTCGATCGGGTTCGCTTTGCGACCCGTCGGCCGGGCACTGCGCGAATTCTACGCGCTGCTCCGGCGGCGCTACGCGCCGGCGTCGCTGCGCTCGACCGCTTGGCACTTTTCACGCAACCCTCACATCTTGCTCATGCCCTTCACCGCCGTTCCTGCCAGGGTGACGCCTCAACCTGTACCCCCTCACCCTAGCCTCCCCCCGCCGGGGAGAGGGGATTATTAGGAGGCGAGCTTATGACACCGCACATGACCGCAGGATCGAACACCACATGGAATGGCTGGCGCATCGCCCGCTGGTCGGCGGTGGCGGTGCTGCTGCTCTTGCCCCTGGCGATGATGCAGGTCGTTACCGACTGGCACTGGGGGCCCGGCGGCTTCGTCCTCGCCGGGATCGTGCTCGGCGGCCCGGTGCTGCTGTACGAAGTGGCGGCGCGGCGGGCCGGGTCGACCGCCTACGGGCTGGGCGCGGCGCTCGCCCTAGCCACATGCTTCATGCTGGTGTGGACCACGCTGGTTCGCGACGATGGCAATGGCATTGGCTTTTTGGTGCTGGCGCTGGCGGCAGCGGCGGGCGCCTTCGCCGTCCGCGGGCGCGCCGCGGGCATGGCGCGCGCGATGCTCGGCATGGCGGGCATCCAGGCGTTCCTCGGCCTGATGATCGCCACCGCGCCGTCGACCGCGGCCGCGCCGCGAGGGGCGGGCAGTGTGCTGCTGGTGACGGGCGTGTTCGTCGCACTGTGGCTAATCGCGGCGGCGTGTTTCCGGCGGAGCGCGCGGGGGTAGGAATTTCCTCTCCCCGTCGGGGAGAGGGTAGAGTGAGGGGAGCGAGCGTTCAGCGAGCGTCTTCGTTGGAGATCATCCGAAGCCGTGGATCCCCCTCACCTAAATCCTCTCCCCGCCGGGGAGAGGACCTTATCTATTGGTCGAGGAAGCTCCGCATCTTGCGGCTGCGGCTCGGGTGCTTCAGCTTCCTCAGCGCCTTCGCTTCGATCTGGCGGATGCGTTCGCGGGTCACCGAGAACTGCTGACCGACCTCTTCGAGCGTGTGATCGGTGTTCATGCCGATGCCGAAGCGCATGCGCAGGACGCGTTCTTCGCGCGGGGTCAGGCTGGCGAGGACGCGGGTGACGGTTTCCTTGAGGTTGGACTGGATCGCGGCGTCGACCGGGATGACCGCATTCTTGTCTTCGATGAAATCGCCGAGGTGCGAGTCTTCCTCGTCGCCGATCGGGGTTTCGAGGCTGATCGGCTCCTTGGCGATCTTCATCACCTTGCGGACCTTCTCGAGCGGCATCGAGAGGCGCTCGGCGAGCTCCTCCGGGGTCGCTTCGCGGCCGGTCTCGTGGAGGAACTGGCGGCCGGTGCGGACCAGCTTGTTGATGGTTTCGATCATGTGCACCGGGATGCGGATGGTGCGCGCCTGATCGGCTATGCTGCGGGTGATCGCCTGGCGGATCCACCATGTCGCGTAGGTGCTGAACTTGTAGCCGCGGCGGTATTCGAACTTATCGACCGCCTTCATCAGCCCGATGTTCCCCTCCTGGATGAGGTCGAGGAACTGGAGGCCGCGGTTGGTGTATTTCTTGGCGATCGAGATCACCAGGCGAAGGTTGGCCTCGACCATTTCCTTCTTGGCGATGCGGGCCTCGCGCTCGCCCTTCTGGACCATGTTGACGATCCGCCGGAACTCGCCGAGCGAGGTGCCGGTCGAGTGGGCGATGTCGCCGATCTCGTTGCGGATGCGGTCGACGCTCTCGCGCTCCGCAATGGCGAAGGCGGTCCATTTCTTGTCGGTCTTCGCGGCGGCCTCGAGCCAGGTCTCGTCGAGCTCGTGGCCCATGTAGCTTTCGAGGAAGGCGCGGCGCGGGACCTTGTGGCGTTCGGCGAGGCGCAGCATCTGGCCGCCGAGCGCGGTCAGGCGGCGGTTGTGGCTGTACAGCTGGTCGACCAGGAACTCGATCTTCGAGCCGTGGAACTGGACGCTTTCGACCTCGGCGGTGAGGTGCTCGCGCAGCTTCTGATATTTCTTTTCCTCGGCCGGGGGGAAGTCGCTGCCGGCGGCGAACGCCTCCATCCGCGTCGACTGGACCTTGGAGAATTTCTTGAACAGCGACGTCATGGTCGCGAATTTCTCGAGCGCCTGGGGCTTGAGGGTCTCTTCCATCTGGGCGAGCGACAGCGTGTTGTCCTCGTCCTCCTCCTCGGCGACGGGCGCGGCGCGGCGCTCGACCATGTCCTCGTCTTCGTCTTCGTTGGCGGCGTCGGCCGAGGGTTGGTCGGGAACCTCTTCCTCTTCCTTGATCGAGGGACCGGCGGTTTTTTCGCTGATTTCGGGCTCGGCGCCTTCGGCGCCTTCCTCGCTGGCCGCGATCTGTTCGGCGGTCGGGCCCTTGCTGAGCATCGCCTCGAGATCGAGGATTTCGCGCAGCTGCATGCGGCCCTCGTTGAGGGCGTTGGACCAGCCGATGATCGCGTTGAAGGTGATCGGGCTTTCGCACAGGCCCCAGATCATGATGTCGCGGCCGGCCTCGATGCGCTTGGCGATGGCGATCTCGCCCTCGCGGCTGAGCAGCTCGACCGCGCCCATCTCGCGCAGGTACATGCGGACGGGGTCGTCGGTGCGGTCGACTGCTTCCTTCTTGACCGCCGCCGCGGGTCGCGGGCCGCCGTCGTCGAGCGGATCGACCTCATCCTCGGGCTCGGCTTCCTTTTCCTCTTCGTCGTCGTCGCCGCCCTCTTCGGACTCGACGACGGTCACGCCGCGCTCGGACAAGCGCGACATGATGTCTTCGATCATCTCGTTCTGGTCGGCCGGGATCGCCGCGTTGATTTCATCGATGGTGACGGTGCCGCGCTTTTCGGCGCGCGCCATCATCTTCTTGACCGACGCGTCGTTGAGGTCGAGCAGCGGGGCGTCGCCCTCGTCGGCCGTGTCGAGTTCCTGTGGTTCGTTTTTTGCCATATTTCCGTGTCGCTTAATCGGTGCCGGCGAGGGACGCCAGCCTCTGTCTCAATCCCTGCTGCGCCTCAACGAGGCGCTGCTGCTCATCCAAGGCCTCGTCGGTCAAATCCCGCATCAGCCGTTCGGTTGCGTCGACCAAGGCTTTCTCCACCTCCTCGGTCGCCGCGATAATCTCCACCGCCGCGGCCAGATCGCTACGAGCGCGGTCCGGGTCGCTGTCGCGTCGGGTGAAGGAAAAGCCCATCGCGCGAGGGGCGTTTCCGCCCGCCGCTTCGTTCGTGCCCAAGATAGTGCCTAGGGCGTCACGATCAAGCGTTGTGCCGGCGAAGGCGGCGTTGACCAACTCGTCGCGCATTTTTGAGGTGCCGCGGTCGGCGATCGGAAGCGACGCGAGTTGCTCGCAATGGGCCGGCAATTCCTCGGGAAAATTGGCGAAACCGAGGATGAGCGCGCGGGCGGTGGGGCCGTCGATCCCGCTGGCGGCGATCGCTCGCGCCCTGGCGCCGACCGGCGCTTCGGGTGGGGTCCAGCGGCCGTTTTTGAACGACCCGCGGGCGAAGCGGGCTGGGCTACCCGTGCCAGAGCTGGCTCGGCGCGGAGCAATCTCGGTCTCGAAGCGCTGCAACCATTGGTCGCGGTAGAGCTGGCGGAGCGCCGGGTCGGGAATCGTCCGCGCATGGTCGACCAGCCGCTGGCGCAGGCCGGCGCGGGCTTCGGGGGTGGTCAAAGGCGCGGCTTCGACCTCGTGCCGCCACAGCCGCGCATCGAGCGGCTCGGGGTTGGCGAGCAACGTTTCGAACGCCTCTCGGCCGCCCGCCCGCACGACGTCGTCAGGGTCCTGGCCGGCGGGCAGCTCGACGAGGCGCAGCGTCCGTTCAGGTCCAATGTGGGGCAGGGCGCGCAAGGCGGCGCGGATCGCAGCCTTGCGGCCCGCGCTGTCGCCGTCGAAGCACAGGATCGGCGACGGATCGAGCCGCCACATGCGTTCGAACTGGGCTTCGGTCACCGCAGTCCCGTTGGGCGCGACGACTTCGGAAATGCCGGCGCGGTCGAGCCCGATCACATCCATATAGCCTTCGACCACGATCAGCCGCTTGGCGGTGCGGCTGGCGGGGGAGGCGCGGTCGATGTTGTAAAGTGTGCGGCCCTTGTCGAAGAGGGGCGTGTCGGGGGAGTTCAGATATTTGGGCTCGCCGTCGCCGAGGATGCGGCCGCCGAACGCGATCACCCGGCCGCGGGCGTCGCGCACAGGGAACATCAGCCGGCCGCGGAACCGGTCGTAGGATGCTTTGTCGCCTTCGTCCGGCTGGATCAGCATGCCGGTTTCGACGAGCTTATCCTCGCCGAGTTTTGCCAACGCGCGCTTGAGCGCGTTGCGGCTGTCGGGCGCGAGGCCGAGACCAAACCGCTCAGCGGTTGATGGGTCGATTCCGCGGTGCTTCAAATAGTCGCGGGCGTCAGCGCCCGCGATGCCGTTGAGCTGCTCGGCGTACCATTTGGCGACCTCGCCCATGACGTCGGTCAGGCTCGACACGCGGTCGGCGCGCTCTTTCGCCTGGGGGTCGGGGGCGGGGACGTCGAGCCCGGCCTTGGCGGCGAGTTCCTTGACCGCATCCATGAACGGCATGCCGCGCTGGTCGGTGAGGAAACGGATCGCATCGCCATGCGCGCCGCAGCCGAAGCAATGGTAGAAGCCCTTGTCGTCGTTGACGGTGAAGCTCGGTGTCTTTTCATTGTGGAACGGGCAGCACGCCTTCCACTCGCGCCCGGCGCGGATCAGCTTGACCGATGGCGCGATGACGGCCGACAGCACCGTACGGGCGCGCAGTTCGTCGAGCCAGGCGGGCGAGAGAGTCACCATTCAACCCTATGCGCGAATCGGCGCGCCGCAAGCGCGGCCGTGCGAGTTATCCACAGACTCAGGCGCTTAGAGGAAATCAACCGAGTCGGCCTTTCGCGGGTGTGTGAAAATTTAACGCGATGGACAGCGGGTTGATTTGAAAGGATTCATAGTCGCTGTGCATGAGGCCGATTAGGGTTAATCTCCCCCCGTTCCGGACACAGCACCACAAGATGCTGGGGTGGAACCAAAGGAGGGGGTACATATGTTGAATAAGATCAGCGGGCTCGCCCGCGCTCTCTACATCGTGCTCGCAATTATTGCAGGGTTTGTTGCCCTGGGCACGGTGGATGTGGCGTTGGCGTTAGTCGTACTCGGCCTGATCGCCGGCATTGCAATGGCGAAGGAGAATTATGTTCCGGCCGCAGCGACGGCCATTGCGTTGCCGATCATTGGCGCGGCGCTGGGCCATATTCCGACAATTGGCGGACAGCTCACCGCGGTTGCGACGAATCTCCAGATGGGTGTGGCCGGTGCTCTGGCCAGCGCTCTCGCACTCGTTCTGTATAAGCTTGTGATGGATGGCGTGACGGGGCTTACTGGCGCCGCGGCCGCCAAACCCGCACACGCGTAGCGACCAAGTTCTGATTGGGGGCTCCGCCGTTCGCGGCGGGGCCCTTTTTTATGGGATCGACCCGCCGAGACGCTCCTTCACCAGCGCCATCACCCGGCCCATGTCCTTCATCGACGCCGCGCCGGTTTCGGTGATGATCGCACGCACGGCGGCTTCGGCCTCGGCGTCGCTCAATTGCCGGGGCAGGAAGCGTTCGATCGCCGCGATCTCGGCTTCCTCGGTCGCGGCGCGGTCGGCGCGGCCGTTGGCGCGATAGATCTCGGCCGATTCGCGGCGCTGCTTGACCATTTTCTGGAGGACTTCGGTGACCAGCACATCGTCGTCCGGTGTTTTGTCGGACGTGCGCAACTCGATGTCGCGGTTCTTGATCGCCGCCTGGACCAGACGAAGCGTTCCCGTCGTGTCCTTGTCGCCGCTTTTCATCGCGGCGATGGTCGCGTTCTTGATGTCATCCCGGATCATGGTGGGCCCTTGAAATGAGACTTGGGCCCTAGCGAGCGATTTCTCGGCTGACCAGCGTTGACCGATGCGGGCAATCGCCCTAGCGACGATGCCTTAGCGACATCGCTGTTTTTTCGACGACGGAAGGCTTCTCCCGCCCATGGCCGACGCACGACCCTTGCCCGCGACCCAACCTGAGGGCGCGACGGGAGTCATCATGTTCGCCGATGGGCGCACGGTGTGGGGGCGGGGCTTCGGGGCCGAGGGCGAGGCGGTCGGCGAGCTGTGCTTCAACACCAGCATGACCGGTTATCAGGAAGTGATGACCGACCCGAGCTACGCCAAGCAGGTCATCGCCTTCACCTTCCCGCACATCGGCAATGTCGGCGCCAATGACGAGGATATCGAGGCGGCGGACGCTCACGCGCTCGGCTGCCTGGTGCGCGAAGTGGTGACCGAACCGAGCAACTATCGCGCGAACAGCGGGTTCGCCGACTGGATGCGGAAATTCGACCGGATCGGGATCGCGGGCGTGGATACGCGCGCATTGACGCAGCTGGTGCGACGCGAGGGGCCGCCGACGATCGCCTTCGCGCATCGCGCGGATGGCAAGTTCGATCTCGACAAGCTGCAGCGCATGGCCGCGGACTGGCCGGGGCTCGAAGGGATGGACCTCGCCAAGGAGGTCAGCCGGCTCCAGGTCGAGCGCTGGATCGACGGCAAATGGGCGTGGGGGCAGGGGTATCAGCTTGGCGACGAGGACCAGACGCGGCCGCACGTGGTGGCGATCGATTATGGTTCGAAGCGCAACATCTTCCGTAATCTCGTCGAGGCCGGGGCGCGGGTGACGGTGGTGCCCGCAAGCGCGACCTTCAACGAGATCATGACCCACGAGCCCGATGGCTTCTTTCTGTCGAACGGGCCGGGCGATCCCGCGGCGACGGGCGAATATGCGGTGCCGGTGATCAAGAAGCTGCTCGAGACCAAGAAGCCGCTGTTCGGCATCTGCCTTGGCCACCAGATGCTCGCGCTCGCGGTCGGCGGGAAGACGTCGAAAATGTTCCAGGGGCATCGCGGTGCCAACCACCCGGTCAAGCGCCTTGCCGATGGCCAGGTCGAGATTACGTCGATGAACCACGGTTTCGCGGTCGAGCGCGAAGGTATGCCGGACCATGTGCGCGAGACCCACGTGTCGCTGTTCGACGGGTCGAATTGCGGGATCGAGCTGACGGATCGGCCGGCGTTCAGCGTGCAATATCACCCCGAGGCGAGCCCGGGGCCGCAGGACAGTTTCTATCTGTTTGAGAAGTTTGTTGGGGCGATGAAGTGAGGCGGCCCCTCCTGGTCGGGATCGCAATTGGGGCCGCACTTTCATCCGCAGCCTATTTCGCGGCAACTCAATTCCGACCTGCTCCAGCCAAGCCCAGTGCGAAGATGCGTTTGTACGAGCTCGGGTATCAAAAACCTCGTCCACCGGTGCCGACCGACTTCCAGGGGATTGCTGACCCATTGACCGCCACGTTGCCCAGCCAGGCGCTGGCTGAACTCGCGGCCACTTGTGGAGTTCGGCAGTACACGATGGACGCTGCGGATCATGGAGGATTTGGGAGAATTCCAAGCGCATACCTTTACCTAGATCCGGCAAAGCTCTCCGATGTGTCTTTTAACTGTCTGAGCGAGCGGCTTCGTCCGCCATATCTCAATCTGCACATCTTCGAACGATGCCGCTCAATCATCGAAAAGAACTCTGGCGCTCCGCCTTGCCAGGAGGCGCTTGAGTAATGGCTCGAAACGGTTCCTTTCCCTGTGCGCTGATGACGTGTGCGACGCTCGCCCTCTCCGCCTGCGCGACGGCGCCGGTGCTGCATACCGAGGCACAATTGAATGACGTCGGCACGCGCTGCGGCTTCGCGCTTGGCGAGTTGATGCAGGATGAGAGCGAGAAACGGCTGCTGCTGATCGTGCGCAATGCGCCGTCCAATGCGCAACGCGTGTGCGTCGCCCGCTGGGCGCGCCAGAACCATTTGAAAGCAGTGTTCGTCCAGATGAATTTCCCAAGCTGATGCCTAAGCGCACCGACATTTCGTCCATCCTGATCATCGGTGCGGGGCCGATCGTCATCGGGCAGGCGGCCGAGTTCGATTATTCGGGCAGCCAGGCGGTGAAAGCGCTGCGGGCCGAGGGCTATCGCGTGATCGTGGTCAATTCGAACCCGGCGACGATCATGACCGATCCCGATCTCGTGGGCGACAATGGCGCGACCTATATCGAACCGGTCACGCCCGAGGTGGTCGCCAAGATCTGCGAGAAAGAGCGGCCCGACGCGATTTTGCCGACGATGGGCGGACAGACCGCGCTCAACACCGCGCTGGCACTGTACAAGGACGGGACGCTCGACCGGCTCGGGATCGAGCTGATCGGGGCCAATGCGGAGGCGATCGAAAAGGCCGAGGATCGGCTCAAGTTCCGCGAGGCGATGGACCGGATCGGGCTCGACAGCCCGCGTTCGGCGATCGCGCATAGTTTCGAGGAGGCGTTGACGGCGCTCGACCATGTCGGGCTGCCGGCGATTATTCGCCCGAGCTTTACGCTCGGCGGCACGGGCGGGGGCATTGCCTACAACCGCGACGAGTTCGAGGCGATCGTCCGCGGCGGGATCGAGGCCAGCCCGACCGACGAGGTGCTGATCGAGCAATCGGTGCTCGGGTGGAAGGAATATGAGATGGAAGTCGTGCGCGACCGCGCCGACAACGCCATCATCATCTGTTCGATCGAGAATATCGACCCGATGGGGGTGCATACCGGGGATTCGATCACCGTCGCCCCGGCGCTGACGCTGACCGACAAGGAATATCAACGGATGCGCTCGGCGTCGATCGCGGTGCTGCGCGAAATCGGTGTCGAAACAGGGGGTTCCAACGTCCAGTTCGCGGTTGATCCCAAGACCGGGCGGATGGTGGTGATCGAGATGAATCCTCGGGTTTCGCGGAGCTCGGCGCTGGCGTCGAAGGCTACAGGGTTCCCCATCGCCAAGGTCGCGGCGCGGTTGGCGGTTGGCTACACGCTCGACGAGATCGCCAACGACATCACTGGCGGCGCGACCCCGGCGAGTTTCGAGCCGACGATCGATTATGTCGTGACCAAGGTGCCGCGCTTCGCATTCGAGAAGTTCAAGGGCGCCGATGCCTTGCTGTCGACGTCGATGAAGTCGGTCGGTGAAGTGATGGCGATCGGCCGCTCATTCGCCGAGAGCCTGCAGAAGGCGCTGCGTGGGCTCGAGACGGGGCTGTGCGGCCTCGACCGGGTGCGCGAGCTCGAGAACGCCGATCCGTCGACGATCGAAAGCGCGCTGGCCCGGGCGACTCCGGACCGGCTGCTGGTCGCCGCCGAGGCGTTGCGCCAGGGCTTCACGGTCGAGCGGATCAACGCCATCGCCGGGTTCGACCCATGGTTTTTGAAGCGCTTGCAGGAAATCGTCGAGGCCGAGGAGGAAGTTCGCCTGAAGGGCTTGCCGAGCGATGCAATCGGCATGCGGCGGCTGAAGGCCATGGGTTTTTCGGACTCGCGCCTGGCCCAGCTATCGCTGCGCTCGGTCGAGGTCGACCGGGCAATGAGCGAGAAGACCGCGCGCGGATCGGGCGTCGTCCACGACGCGATGAAGGCGATGACCGGCGGGGTGACCGAGGCCGAGGTGCGAGAGCATCGGCTGAAGCTCGGCGTTCGCCCCGTGTTCAAGCGGATCGACAGCTGCGCGGCCGAGTTCGATGCGGCGACGCCCTATCTTTATTCGACCTACGAAGCGCCGTTGTTCGATGAGCCCGAAGACGAAGCGGAGGTTGAAGACGCCCGGAAGGTGATGATCCTGGGCGGCGGGCCGAACCGGATCGGGCAGGGGATCGAGTTCGATTATTGCTGCTGCCACGCGGCCTTCGCGCTGCGCGAGGCGGGGCTGCAGACGATCATGGTCAATTGCAACCCGGAGACGGTGTCGACCGACCCCGACACGTCCGACCGGCTCTATTTCGAGCCGCTGACCGGCGAGGACGTGCTCGAAATCGTCCGGCGCGAGCAGGACAAGGGCGAATTGCTCGGGGTGATCGTCCAGTTGGGCGGACAAACGCCGCTCAAGCTCGCCGCAGAGCTTCAGGCCGCGGGCGTGCCGATCCTGGGGACCTCGCCCGACAGCATCGATCTCGCCGAGGATCGCGAGCGGTTCGCGGCGCTGGTTGCCAAACTCGGACTGAAGCAGCCGGCCAATGGCCTCGCGCGGAGCCGTGACGAGGCGCTCCTGGTCGCCGAGCGGATCGGTTATCCGGTGCTCCTGCGGCCGTCCTACGTGCTTGGCGGGCGGGGCATGGAGGTGGTCGAAGGGCCGCAGCAGCTCGATTATTATATCGCGACCGCGGTGGCGGTGTCGGGCAACTCGCCGGTGCTGATCGATCGCTATTTGCGCGATGCGATCGAAGTCGACGTCGATGCGATCTGCGACGGGACGGACGTCATCGTGGCGGGCGTCCTCCAGCACATCGAGGAGGCGGGGGTTCACTCGGGCGACAGCGCCTGCTCGATCCCGCCGCACAGCCTGAGCAAGGAGACGGTGCGGGAGATCGAGCGGCAGACCCGCGAATTGGCGCTCGCGCTCAAGGTCAAAGGGCTGATGAACGTCCAGTTCGCGGTGAAAGAGGGCGAGGTCTATCTGATCGAGGTCAATCCGCGCGCCAGCCGCACGGTGCCGTTCGTGGCGAAGGCGATCGGGCGTCCGGTCGCCAAAATAGCGGCGCGGGTGATGGCGGGGGAACCGCTCGCCGGGTTCGGGCCGATCGGGCGCGATCTCAATTACGTTGCGGTCAAAGAATCGGTGTTCCCGTTCGCACGCTTCCCGGGGACCGACCCTGTGCTTGGACCGGAGATGAAGAGCACCGGTGAAGTCATGGGAATCGATAAGGATTTCGACATTGCCTTCGCCAAATCCTTGATCGGGGCAGGGATGATCCTGCCGCAAAAGGGGACGGCGTTCGTATCGGTCAAGGACGCCGACAAGGACAATATCGTGCCCGCAGTCGAGAAAATGGTCGAGCTTGGCTTCGCGATCATCGCCACCGGCGGCACCGCGGCGCATCTCCAGGCCAAAGGGTTGCCGGTCGCGGCGGTCAACAAGGTCGCGCAGGGCCGGCCGCATATCGTCGATCGCCTGCTCGATGGCGACGTCGATATCGTGTTCAACACGACCGAGGGCTGGCAGTCGCTGAAGGACAGTCATTCGATCCGGACCACCGCCCTGACGCGCAAGGTGCCCTACTTCACGACAGCGGCGGCGAGCCTGGCCGCGGCGCGGTCGATCGAGGCGTTGCGCGGGCACGCGCTTGAAGTCGCCTCGCTACAATCCTATTATTCTGCTCCCGGAGACTAAGGCTTCCACACACATTTTGCCCACTTTGCGCGCCACATGACCGCGCCGGGGCAGGGTTTTGAAAAGGGTTTTTGAACATGGCGAGTGCCGACAAGGTACCGATGCTGCAGGAGGGCTTTGACCAGCTCACCGAAGAGCTCAAGCGACTCCGCATCGAGGAGCGTCCGACGATCGTCGAGGCGATCGAAGCGGCGCGGGCGCACGGCGATCTCAGCGAAAACGCCGAATATCACGCAGCCAAGGAGCGCCAGGGCCATGTCGAGGCGACGATCGCCGACCTCGAAGACCGGCTGAGCCGGGCGCAGGTTATCGACCCGACCACGCTGTCGGGCGACAAGGTGCTGTTCGGCGCGACCGTGACCTTGGTCGACGAGGACAAGAAAAAAGTGAAATACCAGCTGGTTGGGCAGACCGAGGCTGACGCCAGGGTTGGGCGGATCAGCTACAACTCGCCGCTCGGCCGCGCGCTCATCGGGCGCCAGGCCGGCGAAGAGGTCGAAGTTTCGGCCCCCTCGGGCGACCGCTATTACGAGATCAAGAAGATCGAGTTCGTTTAAGCCTGATGGCTCGAATTCCGCGAACCGCGACGCTCGTTATCAGCGCGCTGACGGCGCTCGCATGGCTGATCGTCGTCATTCTCGGTGCCGACGATTGGGCGGCAAGAACGATGGGCTTCATCCCGGCACGGCTCAGCGGTGCCCAGGTGCCGTGGGCCGCGGTGCCGGCCTGGCTAACACCGCTCAGCGCGACGCTGGTCCATTCCGGGCCGATCCATATCGGCTTCAACCTGCTGCTCTTCGCGTGGTGCGGGACGGCGGTCGAGCGCGTGCTCGGGCGCGGTCCTTTGTTCCTGATCTATGTGATCGGCGCCTATGCGGCGGCGGCTGGCCAGTGGCTAAGCGATCCCCACGGCATGGTGCCGATGATTGGCGCCAGCGGTGCGATCAGCGCAGTGATCGGCGCATTCGCGCTCAGTTTCGGCCGGGCCAAGCTCATCACCAAGTCTGCGCGGGTCAATCGCTGGATCAATATCGTCTGGCTGCTAGTCGCGTGGGTGGTGCTGCAAGTGCTGGTCGGGTGGACCGCCGGTGCCCAGGGCTATTTGCTGGCGACGCCAGCCCACATCGGAGGCTTCCTCGCCGGGCTTCTGATGCAACGCCCGCTGCTGCTGTGGAAGTTTCGCTCCGCCTAGGTCAGACCGATTGTTTCGGCCGCTCTAAACCGGGAATGCCTTCGCCGTCGGGCTCGAGCAGGCGGTGGAGGTGGACGATGACATATTTCATCTCGGCATCGTCGACCGTGCGCTGAGCCTTGCCGCGCCAGGCATCTTCGGCGGCGGCGTAGCTGTCGTAGACCCCGACCAGGTCGATGCTGCTCAAATCGGCGAAGTCGAGGCTGCGCGGATCCTTGACCCGCCCGCCGAACACCAGATGAAGCTTGCTCATGACCGGTCGCTAGCAGGTTTCGTCGCGGAGTTTAACGTCAGCGCTGGTTTTTCACGACGTCGACCGCCGCCTGGCCCGAAATCTTGGCCGCATCAGTCACGCCCTGGAACAAGGAACGGATGGTATCCTCGCCCTTTTCGCGGGTGATGCCAAGTTCGTTGAGCCGCTCGCTTCCAGTCTCGCGAGCCGCGTCGATCGCCGCTTTGGCGGTCTTGCGCAGGCGGCGCACGGTGGGGCGCAGGGCTTCGGTTTCGACCTTGGTCCGTGGGAGCAATGCGGCAATCAGCGCACCTGCAGCGGCCACGCCTGCAAGGGCGATCAACGGGGCTTCGCTCAAGGTGCCGGCGGCCTTGCGCCCGGCGTCGGCAACCCCGTCCCGGGCGCTGTCATAGGCCTCTATCGCGCGCTGGCGAGCGGTATCCGCGAAGCTATGGCCCTGATCGTCTGTCTGTTTGTCGGTCATGCGGCTATCTCCGTTTCATCCTTCTTTGCGGTCGCCTTGCGCGGCTTGCTGGTTCTGAGCGTGGATCTTTCGGCCTTGAGTTTTTCGGGCTTAGGCTTGGGCTTGCCCTTTACGAGCTTGCCGGCGAGGTCGATCAGCGGCTTGCGGGCGAGAAACAAGGCGATTGCGGCAATCACCCCGGTCGTTGCGACAGGCCGCTTGGCGACGGCATCGACGGCGTCCTCGGCCATGTCCGCGCCCTTGGATTTCGCCGCTTCCCATGCGTCGCGCGCGAGATGCGAGGGTTCGAGCCGCTGCTGCAGGAGCTTGAACGCGCCGAGGAGATCGTCGAAGGTTGCCAACAGCCGCTCGCGCGCGTGATCGGCCCGCTCGCGCGCTTCGGCGACGCTGCGCGGCTCGTCGCTCACAGGATCGCCTTCAATCTGAGGTAGCCGATCCAGCCCAGCAGGGCGGCGACGCCGGCCAAGATTGCGAAAGCGAGCAGCCCGGCCAGGAGCGCGGGCATGAATGCGTAGAGCGCGAAGAACAGGCCGATCGCGAGGGCGCTGAGCGACGTGAGTGCAAGCAAGACGGCGACCGCAAAGAGGATTCCCGGCAGGATGAGTGCCCTGGCCTTCGCCCCGGCAATCGCTTTGGCGACCTCAACCTCCGCCATTGCATAGGCCTTGCCGTCGTCGACCAGCTGGCCGACGATCTCGCCGATCGGGCGATCCGAACCCCCTGGTGGCGGCTTCGCTGAGTCAGCGCCCTTGAGCATCAATCTTCATCGTTATCGTCCTTGGCGAGGCTGGTCTTGAGCAGGCGCGCGACGACAAAGCCGACCACCGCAGCCCCGGCGAGCGCGAGGCCGGGCGAGTTGCGGACGAAATTGCGCGTGTCCTCGATCAGCTCATCGGGATCTTTCTTGGCGATGGCATTGGCAGTGCCTTCGATCGCGGACGCCGCGCGGCGCGCATAATCGCCATATTCGGGACCAAGGCGTTCCTCGATCCCGGGCGCGGTGTCGCCGACCAGCTTGGAGACGTTGGTCAGCGCCTCGGCCGAGCGCTCGAGACCCTGACTGACCAGTCCGCGGGCTTTTTCGCCCGCCTGGCTCGACAATTTGTCGGCGCCGCTGCGGACGCGCTCGGCGAGGCGGCCTTCGGCCGCGGCGACTTCGCGTTCCGGCTTCAGCACTGTGGTCGTCTGAACGGTTTCCTCGGGAAGCGCGGCGGTATTTTTGTCTGCCATGGCCAAATCTCCTTCGCGGACTCAACCGGAGCCGCAGAGCTTCGTTCCGGCGCATGAGAGCGAAAGTTGCACGCCTCGGCTCGCCGGTTATTAGGTCGCCAAGCGATATCGTTCATTTCATCCCTGAAACAAGGCCTCGCATGACCGCAATTTCCCGCATCCACGCCCGCCAGATCCTCGACAGCCGCGGCAACCCGACGATCGAGGTCGACGTTACTCTGGCCGATGGGAGCATGGGCCGCGCGGCGGTGCCGTCGGGCGCATCGACCGGTGCGCATGAGGCGGTCGAATTGCGCGACGGCGACAAGAGCCGGTGGGGCGGCAAGGGCGTCGAGAAAGCAGTGGCCAACGTCAACGGCGAGATCGCGGGTACGGTTATCGGGCGCGAGGCCGAGGACCAGGCTGGGCTCGATGCCGCGCTGATCGCGCTCGACGGAACCGCAAACAAGGGACGCTTGGGCGCCAATGCGATCCTCGGGGTGAGCCTGGCCAACGCCAAGGCCGCCGCAGCGGCGGGCAAGATGCGGCTCTATCGCTATCTCGGCGGGGCGGAGGCCAATCTGCTGCCGGTGCCGATGATGAATATCGTCAATGGCGGGGTGCATGCCGACAATCGCATCGACTTCCAGGAATTCATGGTGGTGCCGGTCGGGGCGGCGAGCTTCGCCGAGGCGTTGCGCTGCGGGGCGGAGATCTTCCACGCGCTGAAGGGCGCGCTGCATGCCGCCGGGCTGTCGACCGCGGTTGGCGACGAAGGCGGCTTCGCACCGGCGATCCATTCGGCCCGCGCGGCGCTGGATTTCATCGAAAAAGCGGTCACCACGGCGGGCTACACAATTGGCGACGATGTCCTGCTCGCGCTCGACTGCGCGGCGAGTGAATATTTCAAGGATGGCGCCTATCGCATGGAAGGCGAAGGGAAAATCTTGTCGCCGATCGAGAAGGCCGAGTTTCTCGCCGGCCTCGCCGCCGACTATCCGATCGCGTCGATCGAGGATGGCATGGCCGAGGACGATGCGACTGGCTGGAAAGCCTTGACCGCGGCGCTTGGCGACCGCGTCCAGCTGGTCGGGGATGATGCGTTCGTGACCAACGTCGAGCGGCTGCAATGGGGGATCGACCACGGCATCGCAAATTCCATCCTGATCAAGGTCAACCAGATCGGAACTCTGAGCGAGACGATCGAGGCGGTCCGGCTCGCCCAGGCGAACGGCTACACCGCGGTGATGTCGCACCGTTCGGGCGAGACCGAGGATTCGACCATCGCCGACCTTGCGGTCGCTTTGTCGTGCGGGCAGATCAAGACCGGTAGCCTGGCGCGGTCGGATCGGACGGCGAAATACAACCAGCTGCTGCGGATCGAGGAGGAGCTGGGCGCGGCCGCGCGTTACGCGGGCCGAGGGGCGATCAAGGCCTATACTCCCAACTGATCCACAGCCTTATCCGCTGTTTTCCCGCGAAATATCCACCAAATCATTCATTTGGGCTTGCCTTCATGACGCCATCGTGATTCTCTCGACTAACGATGAGAGGCGGCAAACGGATTTTTGAACTGATCCGGCGTTCGGCGATGCCGGCGTTGGCGCTGGTCGTCGTCGGCACCTTCGCCGCGCACGCGGTCGCCGGGCCCAACGGCCTGCTTGCCTGGGGCGGCTATCATCGCGCGCTGAAGGAACGCCAGGCCGAGCTCGCCCAGCTGCAGCAGGAAAAGGTTCAGCTGCGCCATCATTCGGCGTTACTCGACCCGCGCAAGGCCGATCCCGACATGGCTGATGAACTGGTGCGCAAGGACCTCGGGCTGGTCCGCCAGGACGAGGTGATCGTTCCGCTGGACTAGTTGCCGCATCGGCAGCGCTTACTTATAGACCCGCCGGCCTATCCCAAGAGAGAGATCGCCGTGGCGCGTCCCGCGAAGAAAGCTTCCGTTCCATCCGCGCCGAAGTCGGCCGACATTCCGCGGCCACCGCAGCCCAAGCGATGGAAGGCGTCGAAGGACGAGCTGATAAAGCTGTATCGCGAGATGCTGCTCATCCGCCGCTTCGAGGAGCGCGCGGGGCAGCTTTACGGGCTCGGGCTGATCGGCGGCTTCTGCCACCTCTACATCGGCCAGGAAGCGGTCGCTGTCGGGCTGCAGTCGGCGATGACCGTGGGCAAGGATAGCGTCATCACCGGCTATCGCGATCACGGCCACATGCTCGCTTACGGCATCGACCCCAAATTGATCATGGCCGAACTGACCGGGCGCGAAGCGGGGATTTCGAAGGGCAAGGGCGGATCGATGCACATGTTCAGCGTCGATCACGGCTTTTACGGCGGCCACGGCATCGTCGGGGCGCAGGTGCCGCTCGGCACGGGCCTCGCGTTCAAGCACAAATATGCCGAGGATGGCGGGGTGTGCCTGACCTATCTCGGCGACGGCGCGGTCAACCAGGGCCAGGTCTATGAGGCCTTCAACATGGCCAAGCTGTGGAACCTGCCGGTGATCTACGCGATCGAGAATAACCAATATGCGATGGGGACCAGCATCGCGCGCTCGTCATCCGAGCCTTTGCTGTATCGCCGGGGCGAGGCGCATCGGATCCCGGGGCTGCAGGTCGACGGAATGGACGTGCTCGCGGTGCGCGGCGCCGCCGAGGTGGCGCTCGAGTGGACCCGCAGCGGCAAGGGGCCGATCATCGTCGAGTTCCTGACCTATCGCTATCGCGGCCATTCGATGTCCGACCCGGCCAAATACCGGACGCGCGAGGAAGTGCAGGGTGTGCGCGAGCATAACGATCCGATCGACCATGCCGCGAAGGAGCTCGAAAAGCTTGGAGTGAAGGACGAGGAGTTGAAGGCGATCGACAAGGAAATCAAAGATATCGTCGTCGCTGCTGCCAAGTTCGCTGAGGACGCACCCGAGCCTGCGCCGGCCGAGCTGTACACCGACGTGCTGGTGGAGAGCTATTGATGCCGACCGAGCTCAAAATGCCCGCTTTGTCCCCGACAATGGAGGAAGGGACGCTGGCCAAATGGCTGGTCAAGGAAGGCGATACGGTGAAGTCGGGCGACATCCTGGCGGAGATCGAGACCGACAAAGCGACGATGGAGTTCGAAGCGGTCGACGAGGGGACGATCGCCAAGATCCTGGTGCCCGAGGGCACCGACGGGGTGAAGGTCGGGCAACCGATCGCGCTGCTTGCGGGCGATGGTGAAGAGATTGCTGACGCCCAGCCAGTGACGCCGGCCGCTGCGCCAGCGCCCGCGGCACCCGAACCAGCTGAAACGCAGGACGACGACGGAGTCGAGATTCCGGCTGGACAACAATCCGAAGCGACACCGACGCCGCATGTGTTCGAGACCGCGGCGCGCGAGCTCGTCGCCGACGTCGCCGCGACCCACGACGATCCCGAAGTGCCCGAAGGGACTCCGCTGGTCACGATGACGTTGCGCGAGGCGCTGCGCGACGCGATGGCCGAGGAAATGCGCCGTGACGAGCGCGTGTTCGTCATGGGCGAGGAGGTCGCCGAATATCAGGGCGCCTACAAAGTCACCCAGAATTTGCTTCAGGAGTTCGGGCCCAAGCGCGTGGTCGATACGCCGATCACCGAATATGGCTTCGCCGGGCTCGGCGCGGGAGCGGCGATGGGCGGCCTGCGTCCGATCGTCGAGTTCATGACCTTCAACTTCGCCATGCAGGCGATCGACCACATCATCAATTCGGCGGCCAAGACCAATTACATGTCGGGCGGACAGATGCGCTGCCCGATCGTGTTCCGCGGGCCCAATGGCGCCGCAGCCCGCGTCGCCGCCCAGCACAGCCAGAATTACGGCAGCTGGTACGCGCATGTGCCCGGGCTGGTGGTGATCTGCCCGTACAGCGCGGCCGACGCCAAGGGTCTGTTGAAGGCCGCGATCCGCACCGACGACCCGGTCGTGTTCCTCGAGAACGAGCTGCTCTACGGCCAGCATTTCGACGTGCCGCAGCTCGACGATTACGTCCTGCCGATCGGCAAGGCGCGGATCGTGCGGCCGGGCAAGGACGTGACCATCGTTAGTTACTCGATCGGCGTCGGCGTCGCGCTCGAAGCCGCGCAGGAGCTGATGGGGCAGGGGATCAACGCCGAGGTCATCGATCTGAGGACGTTGCGCCCGCTCGACAAAGCCACCGTGCTCGAAAGCCTCAAACGAACCAACCGCATGGTCGTGGTCGAAGAAGGCTGGCCGGTGTGCTCGATCAGCTCGGAGATCATCGCCATTGCCATGACCGAGGGCTTCGACGATCTCGACGCCCCGGTGCTGCGGGTGACCGATGTCGACGTGCCGCTGCCTTATGCCGCGAACCTCGAGAAACTGGCGCTGATCAAGGCGTCGCAGGTGGTCGAGGCGGTGAAAGCGGTCACTTATCGCTGAGCCCGGGCTCAGTCCCGACAAGCAACTGGCCTTCGCTTATGCGCCAGCGCGCGATCGTGCGGCGCTCACCGCCTTGTTTGCGATCGACGCAGCGCTGGGGGATGTCCTGCGAACCACCAGCGAGCCGATGCTCGGCCCGATCCGCCTCGCCTGGTGGAGGGAGAGACTCGAAGAACTCGACACCGGAGTGTCGGCATCGGCGGAACCCCGTCTCCGTGCCGTCGAGCGGGAGCTTTTGCCGCGCGGCGTGAGCGGGCGCGATCTCGCCAGCCTGGAAGGCGGATGGTTGCGGTTGTTCGGTCCATTTCCGTGGACGATTCAAACGAGCGAGGCGATCTGGTTCCGGGGCCGCTTGTTGTTCGGTCTCGGCGCCCGCGTGCTCGGCCAGGCCGACGAGCTTGTCCAGTCGGCCGGCGGATTGTGGGCGCTGGTCGACGCCGTGCGACAGTGCAGCGACGCGGACTCGCGCACGTTGCTGTTCAACCAGGCCCGCACCTTTGCTCGCGGACTTGCCGGGGCGAGGTTCGCCCCGGCGCTGCGTCCGCTATCGCTGCTAGGTACGCTTGCAATTCGCGATTGCCGGCGCGGCGAGCCATTCGAGCCGGAAGGTACGCCGGGTCGGGCGCTGGCCCTGGCGCGTCATCGACTAACCGGACAATTCCCCAGAATTTGACATTAGCCGGTCCAAAGGTGACGAAGGCCACGCCGAATCTCCGACGAATGGAGGTTCCTTTTGGCCCGTTTTCTCGCCGGCGCCGCCGTCTGTTTCATGCTCCTCACCGGTGCCTTCCTGTTGTGGCAATCGCGCGCCGAGCGTGGTCCCGATTTGCCCGCCGCGCCGCCGCCGCGGCTGGCCGGCGGTCCGCTGGGCTCGCCGCTCCAGGCCCCCGAAGCGAGCGCCAAGAACCGCGAAGAGAAAAGATTTTCGCGCGCCGACAAGAACAAAGACGGCAAGATCGAGAGCGAGGAGATATTCGGCGCGCGGCGCAAGGCGTTCGCCAAACTCGACAGCAACGGCAATGGCGCCCTGTCGTTCGAGGAATGGGCGGCGAAGACGATCGAAAAGTTCAAGGGCGCGGATGGCGATAAGTCGGGTTGGCTGACGGCCGCCGAATATGCGACGACCGCACCGCCGCCGCCAAAGCATCCGGTGAAGTGCGGGTGCTGAGGGTTCCTCCCCAGCTTTGCTGGGGAGGGGAACCAGCGCAGCTGGTGGAGGGGTAAATGCCGCCACCTCGTGAAAAGAACGCAACGGTGCTCAAAGCGCGAGCGCTGAGGCGTGACATGGGGTGATCGTCCGGAACGTGACCGGCGCAGAGACATGTGGCTGAAAGGCCAAGGCCTGCGCGTGATTCGGTTCGCTGCGAGTGATGTCATGAAGGATTTGGAGTCGGTGGTTACGGCGATTCTATTGGCTTGTAGGTGCTAATTACCCCTCCACCAGCTCCGCTGGTATCCCTCCCCATGAGGTTTCATGGGGAGGAATCTTCCCGAGCCAGCGGGCAAACGCCGCACGGGCGCGGTCGGTGTAGGCTTTCTTGCGATCCGCCTTGCGCGCGCGGCCCTCGGGCGGGGGCATCAGCCCGAAATTGACGTTCATCGGCTGATAGGTCTCGGCGTTCGCGCCGCCCGTGATGTGCCCGAGCAACGCACCCAGCGCGGTTTCGACGGGAGGCGGGGCCAAAGTCTCGCCGTGTAACTCGGCCGTGGCGAAGCGCGCGGCGAGAATCCCGATCGCTGCGCTTTCGACATAACCCTCGCAGCCCGTGATCTGGCCGGCAAAGCGGATGTTGGGTTTCGACTTCAAGCGGAGTTCGCCGTCCAACAGCCTGGGCGAATTGATGAAACTGTTGCGGTGGATGCCGCCGAGCCGGGCGAACTCGGCATTTTCAAGTCCCGGGATGGTTCGGAAAATGCGTACTTGCTCGCCGTGCTTCAGCTTGGTCTGGAAGCCGACCATATTCCACAAGGTGCCTAGCGCATTGTCCTGACGGAGCTGGACGACCGCATGCGGCCAGCGGCCGGTGCGCGGATTGTCGAGTCCGACCGGCTTCATTGGACCGTGGCGCAGAGTTTCGGAACCGCGTTCGGCCATGACTTCGATCGGCATGCAGCCTTCAAAGTAGGGCGTGTCCTTCTCCCAATCCTTGAACTCGGTCTTTTCGCCGGCGTTCAGCGCCGCGACGAAATCCTCATATTGCGGCTTGTCGAGCGGGCAGTTGACGTAATCCTTGCCGCCTTTGTCCCAACGGGCGGCCATCCAGGCGATGTCCATGTCGATGCTGTCGCGGTGGACGATGGGGGCGATGGCGTCGAAGAACGCGAGCGCGTCCTGGCCGGTTTCGGCGGCGACGGCTGCGGCGAGCGCGGATCCGGTCAGCGGACCGGTGGCGATGATCGTTGGATGATCGGGCAGGGCATCGATCCGTTCGCGGACGATGGTGATATTCGGGTGGTTGGAGACCGTCCGGGTGACCTCCTCGGCGAATTTCTCGCGATCGACCGCGAGTGCCGAGCCGGCAGGAACACGGTGCGCGTCGGCGCAGCGCATGATCAGCGAATCCAGCGCGCGCATTTCCTGGTGGAGCAGGCCGACGGCGTTGTGCTCGGCGTCGTCGCTGCGAAAGCTGTTCGAGCAGACCATTTCGGCAAGACGGTCGGTCTCGTGCGCCGGGGTCGTGTCGCCCCCGTCTGGTAGATTGGCGCCGCGCATTTCGGACAAGCGGACGCGAAGGCCGGACTCGGCCAGCTGCCACGCCGCCTCGCTTCCGGCGAGCCCGCCACCGATGATGTGAATGTCGAAGGTCATGCGGTGTGCCCTAGTCCCGATCCTGCCGCATCGTTACCCTGAACTTGTTTCAAAGCCCATTTTCGTGAAGGGTCGAGAGGCCTTCGAAATGGATGCTGAAACGAGTTCAGCATGACGAACAAGTGCTAACAACCGTGGGAACCGTGCCCCGATTGGCCGGTTCACAGCCGCAACGAGCTCGAATTTCGGGAGAAAATCAATGAGGAAACTGGCGATCCTGGTTGGCGGCTCGGCGCTTTTGGTGAGCTGTCAGACCCCGCCGCCGCCACCTCCGCCGCTCGAGGCAGCGCCGATGGTCGATCCCAACAATCCGTTGTTTGCGCGGGGCTTCATGGCCCAGGCTGCGGGCGGCGACCAGTTCGAGATTCAGTCGGGTCAGCTGGCGTTGCAGATGTCGGCCAACCCGGCCGTGCGCAATTTCGCCAATTTGCTGATCGCCGACCACGCGCGGATGAGTCAGGCGCTCGCCGCGGCGGCGACCGCAGCGGGGCTGACCCCGCCCGCGCCGGCGCTGCTCCCGGCCCAGCAGGCGACCCTCGACCAGTTGCGCACGACCGGCCCGAACTTCGACGCGGCGTTCCGCGGCGTGCAGATCGGCGGGCATCAACAGGCGCTCCAGCTGATGCAGAATTACGCAGCGAGCGGGGATGTCCCGGTGCTGCGCAATGCGGCCCAGCAGGCGATCCCGATCATCCAGTCGCACCTTGCCCAAGCGCAAATGCTGAACGTGGCGGCCCCGCCGCCGCCCTCTGTCCGTCAGCCGGGCGAACGCGGCTAGGGATCAAACGGCGGGAAGCTCGGCCCGCCTGGCGTTGAGCAAGCCCTCGATATCGCGAATGGGGCGCCCGCTCATTTCCTTGTTGAGGGTGAACATGAGGCGTCGCTCGACCTCCTTGTGAAGGCATTTTTTGATCGTCCCCAGGGCCTTGGGCGGGGCAACAATCGCAAGGGCGTCGAAATCGTTGCGCAGCGCGCGCGTTTTCAGTTCGTCGGCCGCATCCTTGATCCAGCGGTCCTCTTCCTGCTGCTGGAAATCGGTTTCCTCGTAGGTGCTGTGCCCATAACCGAAGCTTTGCTGGGTCGTCCCCGGCGCGTCGGTCCGTAGATCGCCATTCTTGCGGTCGGTCCGGGCGTCGTGCGCCTCGGTCCTGAGGTCGATCTGCTGCTCATCGCCGGTGTTGCGAAAGAACAGCATCTTGCGGCCGTCGGCGACCAGAACCAGCGCATTATGGGGCAGGGGCATCGGCATTTCTCCTCGTCGGGCTTACCCAGGGAGAACGCGGCCCGGGGCCGCCCGGTTCAGCGGTCCGTCGCAACCAAGCGCGGTCCCGCCTTCTTATTCCTGCTCTGGGTCGGCGGGCTTGTCGAGTTCGCTTTCGCCCACGGTGGCGCCTTCTTCCGGCGCAAGCTCGTCGCCGCCCTCGATTTCGATCTCTTCCTCGCTCTCGTCGATCTTGGCGACGCTGACGACATGCTCGCCGTCGGCCACGCGGAAGATGGTCACGCCCTGGGTGTTGCGGCCCATGATGCGGATGTCGGCTACGGTGGTGCGAATGATCTTGCCCTGGTCGGTGACCAGCATCAGCGCCTCGCCCTGGTGGGCGGGGAAGCTGGCGACGACGCAGCCGTTGCGTTCCGACGTGTCGATGTTGGTGATGCCCTGGCCGCCGCGGTTGGTGCGGCGATATTCGTAGGCCGACGAACGCTTGCCGTAACCATTTTCGGTGATGGTCAGGATGAACTGCTCGTTCTCGGCCAGTTCGGCCACGCGGTCGTCGTCGAGCGTGCATTCGACGTCCTCGCGCTCGCGCCACGGCGGACAGCGCAGATAGGCTTCGCGTTCTTCCTGAGTGGTGCCGACGCGATGCAGGATCGACATCGAGATCACCTGATCGGCGGGCAGCAGGCGGACTCCGCGGACGCCGGTCGAGGTGCGCGACTGGAATTCGCGAACGTCGGTCGAGCGGAAGCGAATCGCCTTGCCGTTGCGGGTGGCGAGCAGGACGTCGTCCTCCTCGGTCAGCAGCGACACCCCGATCAGGCGGTCGGTCGGGTCGGCCTGCTCTTCGCTGTCGTCACTTTCGGCCTCGTCGCCAGCAGGCGCGCCGAACCGCATCGCGATCTTGCCGGCGGTTGGAATGTTGGTGAACGCGGCCATGCTGTTGCGGCGCACGGTGCCATGAGCCGTGGCGAACATGATGTGCAGGCCGCCCCATTCAGCTTCGTCCTGGGGCAACGCCAGGACGGTCGAGATGGTCTCGCCGTCGGCCAGCGGAAGCAAATTGACCATCGGCCGGCCCTTGGTGTTGGCGCCGCCTTCGGGCAGCCGCCACACCTTCATCCGATAAACTCGGCCAAGGTTGGAGAAGAACAACACCGGATTGTGGGTCGAGGTCACGAACAGGTTGGTGACCGCGTCCTCGTCCTTGGTCGCCATGCCGGCGCGGCCCTTGCCGCCGCGCTTCTGCTCGCGGAAAACGGACAGCGGCGTGCGCTTGATGTAGCCTTCCATGGTCACCGTCACGACCATGTCCTCGACCTCGATCAGGTCCTCGTCCTCAATTCCGTCGGCGGCAGCGGCGAGTTCGCTCAGACGCGGCGTCGAATATTCCGCGTCGACCTCGTCGAGCTCGGCGCGCATCACCTCATAGAGCCGGACGCGATTGGCGAGGATCTCGAGCAATTCGCCGATACTGGCGGCAAGCCCTTCGAGCTCGCCCCCGATCTCGTCGCGGCCGAGCGCGGTCAGGCGGTGCAGGCGAAGCTCGAGGATCGCTTTCACCTGAGCTTCGCTGAGCTTGTATTTCTCGCGTTTGGCCTGCGGTTCGACCGCCTCGACGAGCTGAATGTACGGACGGATCTGTTCTCCCGACCATTCGCGCTCGAGCAGCGTTTCGCGCGCCTGGGCGGGCGAGGCGGAGCCGCGGATCAGCTTGACGACTTCATCGAGGTTGGTGACCGCGACGACCAGTCCGAGCAAGATATGGGCGCGTTCGCGGGCTTTGAGCAGCTCGAATTTCGAGCGGCGGGTGATGACTTCCTCGCGGAAGCGGATGAACGCCTCGATGAAATCGCGCAGGGTCAGCGTCTCGGGCCGTCCGCCGCGGATCGCGAGCATGTTGGCCGGGAACGACGATTGCGCCGGGGTGTGACGCCATAATTGGTTGAGCACGACTTCGGGCGTCGCATCGCGCTTCAAATCGATGACCACGCGGACGCCGAGCCGGTTCGATTCGTCGCGAATGTCGGACACGCCCTCGATGCGCTTGTCCTTGGCGGCTTCGGCGATCTTTTCGACCAGGCCGTTCTTGCCGACCTGATAGGGAATCTCGGTGAGCACGATCGAGCGGCGGTCGCCGCGGGTCTCCTCGACGACGTGGCGTGAGCGCATCATGATCGAGCCGCGCCCGGTAGTATAGGCGCTGCGGATTCCCGACAGGCCGAGGATCAGGCCGCCGGTCGGGAAGTCCGGGCCCTTCACATGCTCCATCAGGCCTTCCGTGCTGATCGCCGGATCGTCCATGTAAGCCCGGCACGCGGCGAGGACTTCGCCGAGATTGTGAGGCGGGATGTTGGTCGCCATGCCGACCGCGATGCCGCCGGCGCCGTTGACCAACAGGTTGGGGAAGCGCGCGGGGAGGACCTGCGGCTCGCTTTCCGAAGCGTCGTAATTGGGCGTGAAATTGACCGTGTCGCGATCAATGTCGCCGAGCAGGAAATTGGCGACCTTGGCGAGCCGCGCTTCGGTGTAGCGCATCGCGGCGGGCGGATCGGGGTCCATCGAGCCGAAATTGCCCTGGCCGTCGACCAGCGGCACGCGCATCGACCAGCTTTGCGTCATCCGCGCCAGCGCGTCGTAAATCGCGCTGTCGCCGTGCGGGTGATATTTACCCATGACGTCGCCGACGATGCGGCTCGATTTGCGATACGGTCGTCCGGCGACGTAGCCGGCTTCCTGGCAGGCGTAGAGAATCCGGCGGTGAACCGGCTTGAGACCGTCGCGGACATCGGGCAGCGCGCGGCTGACGATCACGCTCATCGCGTAATCGAGGTAGCTGGTCTTCATTTCGTCGACGATCGAGATCGGCGCAATGTCGCTGCCGCCGGGGGGCGGGCCGTCAGCGGGGTTGAGGTCGTCGACCGGCGGTTCGGTGGCCAAGGAATGTCCTGTCTAAAAGGATGCACTGAAGGGTTGCGGCGATTGCCGCGCCCCCTGCGACCTATCTAGGGCATCGACCCCCGAAGCGCCACCCCGCGCACGCGCGTATACGCGCGCGAGGATCAGCAGGTTCAATGGCGGTTCAGGGCAGTTTCGGCATGGCGCTTGGCGTGTCCGCCGCGAAGGATTAAGCGCTCGCGCGGATCGTTCCGTTCAACTCAGTCTCCCCCAGGAGAAAATCGATGAAGTTCACCACTCCCGCGCTTGGCCTGGTGCTCGCTTTCGGAGCCACGCCCGTTCTCGCTCAAATGGGATACGGCAACCCGCAACCGTCTGCGCAACCGCAACAGCGACTGCCGCAGCCTGCGCCAGCGCAGGATGCTGGTAAGGAGCCCCAGATTCGGCCGTCGAACGGCGCGCTCAAAGCGATCATCGCGCTCCAGACTGCCGTCAATGCGAGCGATTTCGCAAACGTGCCGGCCAAGGCAGCGGAGGCCCAGAAGGTCGCCAAGACCAAGGAGGATAGATATCTCATCGGCCAGCTCCAGCTGAAGGCCGCGCTCGCCTCCAAGGACAATGCCGCACTTGCTTCGGCCATCGATGCCGTGGCGGCGTCGGCTTATCTCGATTCGACCAAGGTCGGCGAATTGTACCGTGGCCTCGGCGGTACGTTCTACAACGCCAAGCAATATGACCCGGCCGCGGCGGCGTTCGACAAGGCGATCGCGGCCGATCCGCGCAGCCAGGATGCAATGCTGATGCTCGCGGAAACGCGCAACTCGCAGGGTCGCAAGGCCGACGCGGTGTCGATCTTCCAGCGCGCCATCCAGGCGAGCATTGCCGCCGGCCAGAAGCCGCGGGAAGAGGTCTACCGACGGACCGTGGCGCTCGCTTATGATGGCAATTTGCCGTCGGCGCCGGAACTGGGCCGGCAGTGGGTCGCCGCTTATCCGAGCTCGGATAGCTGGCGCAATTCGATCGCCATCTATCGCAACCTGACCAGGCCGGACGTCGAGGGCACCCTCGATCTGCTGCGCTTGATGCAGGCCGCCAATGCGCTCAGCGCGGCGGCAGATTACAATCTGTTCGCGACGGCAGCGGCCGAACAATTGAACTATAACGAAGCTCAAGCCGTGCTCGACGCGGGTATCGCAGCAAAGATCGTCGATCCCGGCAGCCCGTTGTTCAAGGACACGATCCTGGCTTTGAAGACGAAGCCGAAGGCCACCGCGGCCGATCTGGCCGTGGCCACGAAGACCGCGCAGAGCGGCATGGCGCTGCTTCGAATCGGCGATCGCTATTACGGGATGGGCGACTTTGCGAAGGCCGGCGAACTCTATCGTCAATCGATGGGCAAGCCCGGCGTCGACCCCAACATAGCCAACCTTCACCTCGGGATGGCGCTGACCCGCGCGGGCGACAAACCCGGTGCAACTGCGGCGTTAAACGCGGTGACCGGAGAGCGCGCGGAGATCGCCAAATACTGGCTGCTGTACCTCCAGTCCAAAGCCTGATCCGGCCCGGGGCGCCGGTCGGTCCGGCGCTCCGTTTCCGCACCTTCGCCGGCCTATTGCAAACTGTCCCGTTTCGGGATGGTTAAGCACTGGCCGCTTAGCGCGAAGTGAACATCCGCATAGTGCCGGTATCTGGTGCGTCTGGAGGATGCGGAACAGCCGGTGCGGTTCGACGATCGATTGCTCACTGTATTGAACCAGCCCGCGAGCGACCGCCACGATACGGCGGTGCGCTGGCGGCAGCTGGTCGATCTCGTCGCGCGCGCCGGGCCCAACAGCGCAAACCCGATCGTCGCCGAGGCGCTCGATTCGATCCGCAAGGAGTCGGCGAGGGTCGACGAGACCTTGCGCGCCGCAGCTGCTCGGGCGGTCGCCGCTTTGCCGTTGCCACTCGCGTTGCTTGAATGTTTCGCCGCCGACAAGTTGTCGGTCTCGGCGCCGATCCTCGCCGCCGCGAGCCTCGATGGGGCGCAATGGCGCGCCTTGCTCGCTGGCGCCGACGATGAGACCCGGCGCTTCATCGAGACTTTGCATCCCGAATTGACTCTTCCCGCCGAACCCGACGCGACCGACGCTTTGGTCGAGCCTGCGCCGACCGAACCACCGCCCCCAGTCCGCAAGCCAGCAGCCGAGCGCCGGCGGCAACCCGCCGGCCCGTCGCTGAGCGAGGTGGTCGCGCGAATCGAGCGCCGCCGGCGCGGCCGCGAGCAACCGGCAGCACCCGCTGGAACCGCGGCGGCGCCGTCCGGCGCGCCCGCGCTGTTCCGCTGGGAATGCGGTCCGTCGGGCGAAATCGGCTGGATTGAAGGGGCGCCCCGCGGCGCGCTGATCGGACGTTCGATCGCCCGCTCGTACGACGATGCCGGTGGCCGGGTCGATCCGGAGGCGGTGCGCGCGTTCGCGATGCGCGCGCCGTTCCGCGACACTCTTCTGACCGTGCCCGGAGACGGCCTGGTTTCGGGCGAGTGGAAGATCAGCGGAGTGCCGGCGTTCGATCCGAGCGACGGACGCTTCGCCGGTTATCGCGGGATTGCGCTGCGCGATCTGCCGCCGCCGCCGGACCGTGCAACCTCGCCGGAATTCCTCACCGACCCCGATTCGCTGCGCGAACTGGTCCACGAGATCAAGACGCCGCTCAACGCGATCATCGGTTTCGCCGAAATCATCGACGGCCAGTATCTCGGCCCCGCCGACCGCCGCTACCGCGAGCGTGCCGGCGATATCGTGACCGAGGCGCGGCAGCTGCTGGGCGCGATCGACGATCTCGACTTTGCCGCCAAGATCCACTCAACCTCGCAAACCGACGAACGCCGGACCGATCTCGGCGAGCAACTCGAAATGCTGTCGGGATCGCTGCGCGACCTCGCGGCCAAGCGCGATGTCGAGCTCGAGTTTGCGCCGCGGCCGCGGATGCCCGGTTGCGCGGTCGAGCCCGAACTCGCCGACCGGCTGCTTTATCGGCTGAGCGCGGGAATGATCGAGCATGCCAGCGGCGGCGAGCGGTTGCGGCTCGCGGCCGAGTCGAGCGGCGATACTTGCCGTTTCGCCATCACCCGACCCGTGGCGCTGCGCGGTCTTAGCGACGCCCAGCTGTTCGCGCCGCGTCCCGGCACCGCCGAGGGCGATGAGACGGCGGCGCTCGGCATCGGTTTCTCGTTGCGTCTGGTGCGCGGGCTGGCCCGGATCGCCGGCGGCGACCTGGTCGCGAGCGCGGCCGGAATTACGCTGTTGCTGCCGATCGCCTGACTTGGTGCTTGACCCGGCGCCGCTTATTTCCGACCAGCCGGGCGGGGCCTGTAGCTCAACGGTAGAGCCGGCCGCTCATAACGGCTAGGTTGGAGGTTCGAATCCTTCCGGGCCCACCATCGCGCACCAGAGCGATGGGCAATTCGGATGTCGGGGAGTGGCGCAGCCTGGTAGCGCATCTGCTTTGGGAGCAGAGGGTCGCAGGTTCGAATCCTGTCTCCCCGACCAACCTTCGCCCGCCTTGGGCCGAGCTTCGGTTGGCAAGCCACCGGGCCCGGGGTCGGGATGTTCGGCGCGGGCGGTTACTTCGTCTTGTTTTCGGTCTTCACATCGGTGTTGACAGTGACATTGACGTCGGTGTTCTCGATCTTGTCGCCAAGCTTGGTGGCCTCGTTGCCGACGTCCGCGGCGATGTTCTGGACATCGTTGCTCACGTTGGCCGCGGTATTGGCGGCGAGATCCTCGTTGACGGTAACGCTGACCGTGTCGTTGTTGCCGTCCTTGGTGACGTTGCAGCTGCCGAGAAGCAGCAAGGGAAGGGCGTATATGATGCGCATCGAAGGCCTCCTTATAAACGCCTAACGCCGTTTGGCGCGTTTCGGCTCCGGTTCGACACCACCCGATAGCACGGCGAGCATCGCGGTCCACGCGGCAACGTTCCGGCGCAGCTGCTCCGGATCGATCTTGTCGAGCGTGTCGTCGGGCGTGTGGTGGATGTCGAAATAGCGGATGCCATCCTGGCTGAGCGAGACCCACGGCGCGCCGGCCTTGATCGTCGGCCCGACATCGGTGCCGTCGGCTTCGCCCTTGTCATATTTGACGATCCCGAGCGGGGCGAGCGCCGCGGTCAGCTGCCCGTAAATCGCGGGATCGCTCTTCGAATAAGCGGTGGCGAAGCGCCAGATGCGGTCGGCGCCGAAATCGCTTTCGCCGGCGATGGCATATTTGTCGGCGGCATGCGCCTTGGCCAGCGCGGCGCCGCCGAATCCGCCCGGCTCCTCGGCGCCAAACCAGACGACGCGAATTGTCCGCAGCGGTCGGCCGGCATCCATGATGCGCTTGGCCGCCGCGGTGGTGATGGCCAGGCCCGCGGCGTCGTCGATCGCCCCGGTGCCCTGGTCCCAGCTGTCGAGATGACCGCCGACGAGCAGGATCGGCGCCGTGGGATCGCGGCCCGGCACCTCGGCGACGACATTGCCCGAATGGCCGCCATCGACCTTCTGGCTGACCAGGGTCAGGTGCATGACGACCGGTTTGCCGCGCTTGAGGATGCGGATGAGCTGCTCGGAGTCCGGAACGGTCAGGGCGCCGGCGGGGATCGGGGCCGCGCCATCGGTGAAATATTGAATGCCGGTATGCGGATTGCGATGATGATCGGTCCCGATCGAGCGGATGACGATGGCCAGCGCGCCCTTTTTCGAGGCGATCGTCGGGCCTTGCCGCCGGGGAGCGCCGAACTGGCCGTAGCCGGACCCGTCTTGCGCCGCCATCATATGGTGGTCGATGAAGACGATCTTGCCGGCGACGGCGGAGTCCGGGGCCTCGCGCAACGCATCGACGCTGTCGAAATAAGCGATTTCGCCGGTCACGCCCTGCGGCCCGGTCGAACCGCTATAGCCGAGCGCCGCGATGACCAGCTTCTGCGGGAAGGGCGAGACGATCTCCGCCGCTTCGGCGCCGCGCGTCCACACCGGCATTTCGAACGGCTCGACGTGGACATTCGAAAAGCCCATCGCCGTCAGGCGCTTGATCGCCCAGTCGCGGGCGCGGGCCTCGGCTTCGGTTGCGGCAAGGCGCTGACCGACCTCGGTCGTCAGTCCTTCGACGATATCCCAGGCGTAATCGTCCTTGAGCGCGGCATCGCGGAGCGCGGCGACTTTGGGATCCGCGACGACGGGCGGCGGAAGGGTTGAGATGGATTGCTGGCCAAGACCAGGGGCGGCGGACGCGAGCAGCAGCGCGGCGAAGAGTGTGCGGGTCATGGTTCGATGCGTAGCAGGGGAAGAAGCGGAGTCACGATCGCCGGTCGATTAAATTTGACGGCTAATCGATCAAAGCAGCCGCATTTGATCGCCTTCGGGCGGGCGGAAGAGGTCGCGGCGGAGGTGGAATTTGGCCTGGCGCAGGCCGTATTTCTTCGCCGCAATCTCGAACCGCGTCTTCAAGAGCTCGGCCCATGGCCCTTGGCCGCGATGACGGGTGAAGAAATTGGGGTCGTTATCCTTGCCGCCGCGCAGCGAGTTGATCGTCGCCATGACCTTCGCCGCGCGGTCGGGATAATGTTCGTCGAGCCAGGCGCGGAATAAGGGCGCGACCTCGTGCGGCAGGCGCACCGGCAAATAAAAACCGCCCGGCGCTCCCGCCGCGACCGCCGCCTCGACGATATGTTCGAGCTCGTGATCGGTGATCTGCGGGATCACCGGGGCGATCCCGACGTAGCAGGGCACGCCGGCGTCGTTCAGCGCCTTGACCGCGGCGATGCGTTTTTTCGGCTGCGGCGCGCGTGGCTCAAGGGTGCGCGCGACCGCGGGGTCGAGCGAGGTGACCGACAGCGCGACCGAAGCGATGCCAAGCTCGGCCGCCGGCTTGAGCAGGTCGAGATCGCGCAGCACGCGGTCGGACTTGGTGGTGATGGTGAACGGATGCCGGGTCTCGAGCAGCAATTCGATCACCGAACGGGTAATCCGCCAGCGCTCCTCGATCGGCTGATAGGGATCGGTGTTGGTGCCCATCGCGATCGGCGCGCATTCGTAACCGGGCCGGGACAGCGCCGCATGGAGCAGCTTGGCGGCCGTGGGCTTCACGAACAATCGCGATTCGAAATCCACGCCGGGCGAGAGGTCGTGATAGGCATGGGTTGGCCGCGCGAAGCAGTAAATGCAGCCGTGCTCGCACCCGCGATAGGCATTGATCGAACGGTCGAAGCCGATGTCGGGCGAACTGTTGCGGGTCAGGATCGACTTGGGATGTTCGATCGTCACCGTGGTCCGGCGCTTGGGCACGCCATCGAGCGCCTCGACCTGGTCGAGCCATTCGCCCTCCGCGACGCGCTCGCCCAAATTGAACCGCGTCGGCGTTGGGTTGCGGGTCGCGCCGCGCCCGGAGTTCGATTCGACCGGCATCAGGCGATCCCTACGCCCATGAAAAGAACATAACAAGAACGCAAACGCGTTTACGTTGAGCGGAGCCGAAGGACCGGACGGTCAGAATTCCTGCATCAACTTGTCACCTTTCATTCACCCGGGAGCCAAGTTCGGGCTCCCAGAGGCGCGTGCGACAGGGGCTCACGAGCCAAAAGGGAAACGAACCATGCGCAACTATCTGTTGGCGGCGACTGCCGCCGCTCTGGCGGGTCCGGCCTTCGCCGCGGCCAACGGGCCATATGTCGGGATCGAGGGCGGCGTCATGTTCCCGCGCACGACCGACCTCGACGTGATCCTCAACAACACCACGACGTACGACAACGGCTACGAAGCCAAATTCAAAACCGGTTACGACGTCGATGCGATCGCCGGGTACAAGCTCGGCATCATCAAGCTCGAGGCCGAGGGCGCCTACAAGCGCGCCAAGGTCAAGAGCCTCGGGGTTAGCACACCGCTGATCACCGACGTTGGCACCGCCGCCGGAACCCCGGTGACGGCCGCCGATTTCAGCGTCGGCAATCACATCGGCGTCACCTCGCTGATGGCCAACGCGCTGCTCGACAGCAATTTCGGCAATTCGCGGTTCGGCGGCTATGTCGGCGGCGGCGCCGGCCGGGCGTGGGCGTCGTTAGCAGGCGACAAGGACAATGCCTGGGCGTTCCAGGGCATCGCCGGCTTGCGGGCGGCGGTCAGCGACCACGTCGATGCCGGGCTGAAATACCGATACTTCCACACCGCCAAGCTGGGCTTCAACGATGCCTTCACGGAAAATGCGGTGCCTTTCACCACGACCGCGAAGGGCAATTTCGATTCGCACAGCCTGCTCGCGAGCCTGACCTACAACTTCAACTCGGCGGCACGGCCGGAACCGATCCCGGCCGCAGCCCCGGCGCCGCCACCTCCGCCACCGCCCGAAGCGCCCGCAACCCAGACTTGCGCCGACGGATCGGTGATCCTGGCAACCTCGGCTTGTCCGGCTCCCCCGCCGCCGCCACCGCCGCCGGCCACCAGCGGCGAACGCGGCCGCTAGGTAGTGTTTGAATTTTCCTAGGGGGCGGGCAACTCCCGGGCAGGGTCCCCCCGTGCCCGGGAGTTTTCCTTAATGCGTCAGGCGCGTCATGCTGGTCGGGAAGGCCGGCCAGCGGTGCTCGGCCAGCGCCTTCAGCGCCGGCGTGCCTTCGCGGTTGAGGCCCTGGTAGACCCACATGTTGCGCAGCACCGCGGGGACGTAATAGCGGGTCTCCCAATAAGGGATGGACTCGATCCATAGCAAAGGATCGCCGCGGTCGTTGATCGTCGCCCACCGCGCGACCGGGAGCGGTCCGGCATTGTATGAGGCGATGACCCGCGGAAGCTGTCCCGCGGTGGCCGAACTTCCGCGCATCATCTCGATAAAACTCTGGCCATATTCAAGGTTGTAGGCGGGGACGTTAAGGGCGGATCGCGTGTAGGGGACGCCGCGATTTTGCGAGATCATCTGGGCGGTCACCGGCAGCACCTGCATCAGCCCAACCGCGCCGGCGGTGCTGACCGCTGTCTGGCGAAAAGCGGATTCCTGGACGATGTGGCCGTAGGCGAGCGCGGGATCGACCCGCCAGCCGTTGAGCGGGTTCCACTTGGGATTGGGATAGCGGTCGGTCGCGTCGGCCCGTGCGCCCCACTGGCCGTTGTTCGCGAGCCACAGCTGCGCGGCGGGAAGGTCGAGCCGTTTGGCGAGCTGGATCAGGGCATGATGCTCGGTCGGAACGCAAATCTTGGCCTGGTGACGGATCAGTTCCTCGGCCAGCCCCGGCTCGCCAATCCTGACAAGCTCCACCGCCCGCGCGACGTTGGGCAGCTGGTCGATCGGCGGATCGTTACCGATGAAGGGCGTGGGGTTAAGCTTGGTATCCATCCCCAGGCTCTCGCGGGCGAGCAGGCCGTAGAAGCTTTCGGGCGATTCGGCTGATGACGCGGCGGCCTTGAGCAGCGACGCCACCGCCCACGGCCGCCGGCACGCCTGTTGCGCGCGAGCGCCCCAATAAAGGGCGCCGGCGCGAAGCTCGCGCTGCTGTGCGAGCGCCGTAACCTGCTGAAAATCGCGCGCCGCCGATTCGCAATCACCGAGGCGCCATGAGGCCAGGCCCGAGATCCACGCCGCCTGCGGTGCCCAATCGCCGAGGGCGCCAGTTCGCCAAGTGTCTGAGACTCGCCGGGCGTCCATGTCGAGGCCGAGGACGTAATAGACGAAGGCGACGCGGGTCGCGGCTTCGGCTCGCGCTTCGACCGACAATTGCGGTGCGTAGGTCAGCAGCTGGGCTTCGGCGCCCGCGGCGTCGTCCGCTTTGATCAGGGGATCGAGAATCGCCCGGAGCTGATCGGCGGCTGCCTCTCCCTGGACGGGCTTGGCGCGGTAGCGAACCGGGGCCGAGCCGAGACTGATCGTCGCTTTTTCCTGGATGTACCACGGCGTGGTCGCCGCGCCGCGGTTCCACGCCATGCGCGCCAGCTGCTCGGCCTGCGGGAGCTCGGGCGCCTCGGCGAGCAACGCCTGAAGCGAGGCGAGGTCGACGGTCGGCGAGCCTTTGACGGTGTACAACTCGGCCTTGGCAAGTGGCGTCAAAATACTGGCGGGGAGCGTGGTGATGCCGGCCCGGGCAGAGGCCCAATTCCCGGCATCGATCGCGTCGAACACGCCGCGCCAGTCCTTGGGAATGACGACCGAGGGAGCGAACGGCGACGCTGGCTGGGTCGCGACTGGCACAGTGCCGGTGGGCGGCTGGGTCGTGACGAAAACAGGTGCTGGCTGAGGGCTGAGGATACCGGATTGACCCGGCTGCGGCACGGGCAAGGGTGCGAGCGGATCGGATGATTGGGCGAGACCCGGCGCGGCCCACAGCAAAGTCCCCAAAGCGAACCGTCCGGACTTCAAGCCTCGTCCTCCATTAATAGCAACAAATCCCGCCATGCCAGTGACTTGTCTAACGGCCGCTTAATCAGGTGGCGGGGGTGGAAGGTGGCGATTGTGCGCACGCCCTCGACCTTGTTGATGTGCCCGCGCGCCTCGACCAGTCGCTTGCCGAGCAGCGCCATGCAAGGGCCGTCGCCGAATAAGATGAGCCGCTTCGGCTCGACCAGAGCGATGTGGCGGCGGGCGAGCCCGGCGCAAGCCTGGCGATCGGCATCGCTCATCCGCGCGCCAGGGGTGTGAAAGCAGGACAAAGAGGCGCTGTACGCGTCGTCGGCGGACATGCCGATCGCCGCGAGCATGCGCGCCGCAAGCTGCCAGGCGTCGCCGCCGATCGGCTGGCCGGTGGCAAAATCTTCGAGCGCAGGCGCGTCGCTGAGCAACATCACCGATGCGTTCTGAGGTCCGTGCGGCAGGATTCGGCGCGCGGTCGCCGAGGCGAGGGGCAATTGAGCGCTGCTCGCCAGCCATTGCTGGAGCTCGGCGAGGGTGTCGTGGCTCGGCTCGATGACATTGGCGACCGGGGCTGCTTCGGGCGCGGGGCGCGCGAGCGCTGGCTTCAGCCAGTCGCGCGGCTCCTCCTGGAGAGCCACGTCGACGCCGGATTCGAGCCACCACGCAAGCGCGCTGAGTGCCTCGGCCGTGCCGATCGATGCCAAGTCCCCACCCACAGCTCTTTCCTCCCCGCCATTGACCAGATGGTCAAGGAATGGGCAGTGGATAAGAGTCGAATTGTGGCCCACCCGCGACGAGAGGACGATGAGCGAACGCGAATCCATGCCCTATGACGTGGTCATCGTCGGCGGCGGCCCGGCGGGGCTTAGCGCGGCGATCCGCCTGAAGCAGCTGGCGGTGGAGGCCGGCCGCGATCTTTCCGTCTGCCTGCTCGAAAAAGGTAGCGAGATTGGCGCGCACATCCTGTCGGGCGCGGTGCTCGATCCGATCTCGCTTAACGAACTGATCCCCGACTGGAAGGCGAAGGGCGCGCCGCTCAACGTCCCGGTCACCGAGAACCACCACTGGGTCCTGACCAAGAGCGGCAAATGGGGCTTTCCGGGCTTCATCATGCCGCCTTTCATGCACAACAAGGGCGCGTACACGCTCAGCCTCGGCAATTTGTGCCGCTGGCTCGCCGGGCAGGCCGAGGAGCTCGGGGTCGAAATTTTCCCGGGCTTCCCTGCATCCGAGATCCTGTTCAACGCCGATGGATCGGTGAAGGGCGTCGCGACCGGCGACATGGGCGTCGCCCGCGACGGCAGCCATCGCCCCGACTACCAGCCGGGGATCGAGCTGCACGCCAAATACACCTTCTTCGCCGAGGGTGCGCGCGGTCATCTGACCAAGCGTCTAACCGAATTGTTCAAGCTGCGCGACGAGAGTGGACCGCAGGTTTTCGGGATTGGCGTCAAGGAGTTGTGGGACGTTCCTCTCGAGAAACACAAATCCGGACGAGTGATCCACAGCCAGGGCTGGCCGCTCACTGACGCGTGGGGTGGGGGCTTCCTTTACCACCAGGAGAACAACCAGGTCGCCTTGGGCTTTATCGTCTCGCTCGATTATTCGAACCCCTACATCTCGCCGTTCGAGGAGCTGCAGCGGTGGAAGACCCACCCGGCGATCCGCGCCGAGATCGAAGGCGGGCGGCGGGTGTCCTACGGCGCCCGGGCGATCAACGAAGGCGGTTATCAGGCCATCCCCAAACTCGTGTTCCCGGGCGGCGCGCTGATTGGCTGTTCGGCGGGGTTCGTGAACGTGCCGCGGATCAAGGGCACGCACACGGCGATGAAATCGGCGATGCTGGCGGCGGAGGCCGCGTTCGAGGCAATTACGCAGGAGCGATCGGGCGACGAGCTCGAGGCCTATCCGAATGCGCTTCACAAGAGCTGGGTCGCCAGGGAATTGCGCCAGGTCCGCAACGCGCAGCCGGCGGTGGCGCATTGGGGCGGCTTGCTAGGAACGCTCTACGCCGGGCTTGATATGTGGTTGAATGTGCTGCGGATTGGCGTGCCGTGGACGCTCAAACACAAGCCGGACAACACGACCCTGCAGCCCAAGGATGACGCCAGGCCGATCGCTTACCCCAAGGCTGACGGCGTGCTGACCTTCGACCGGCTGTCGTCGGTCTTCATCTCGAACACCAACCATGAGGAAGACCAGCCGGTTCACCTGACGCTCAAGGATCCCGACGTACCAACGGCAATCAACCTGCCGGTCTATGCCGGGCCCGAGCAGCGATATTGCCCGGCGGGCGTTTATGAATTCGTCGAGGATCCCAATGGCCAGCCGCGATTACAGATCAACGCTCAGAATTGCGTCCATTGCAAAACCTGCGACATCAAGGACCCGACCCAGAACATCAACTGGGTCACGCCCGAAGGCGGGGGAGGACCCAATTACCCGAACATGTAGACTCTTTGCCGGGACCGCGGCGGTGGCGCTGCTGATCGTGGCGTCGCCGGCAGCGGCGAAGCTCAAAGTCGCGTTGGGCGATCCGGGCCTGGTCTATTTGCAGGCGCGCGCGGCGTCGCTGACGGGCGATCACGCGCGGTCGGCCCAGTTGTTGACGTCGCTGGCTCAGGCGCAGCCCAGCCAGATCGATCTCAACCGCAAGGCGGTGAGCGAAGCGGTCAACGCCGGGAACATGGGGTTGGCGCTGCAGCAGGCGCGGCTGACTCCCGCCCAGTCACTGTCCAGCGACGCCAGGCTGCTGTTGGCCGCCGACGAACTCCGCCGCAACCGGCCGGAAAAGGCTCTGCCGTGGCTTGCAGCGCGGGGCGACAGCATGGCGCTCGACTTCCTGACGCCGCTGGTCGCTGCGTGGTCGGCGGTGAACCGCGGCGACATGAACGCGGCGCTCAAGACCATCGATGAAGTGCCGGTGAGCAGCCTGCTTGGCCCGATGCGTGCCGAGCAGCGGGCGTTCATCCTGATCAAGTTCAAAAAGACCGCGGACGCCGAGCCGTTCGCGCAGCGTGCCGTCGCAACCTCAGGCGCGCGCGAATCGCGGCTCCGGCTGGCCTTCGCCGATGGTTTCCTTGCCGCCGGAGATCAGGCGCGCGCGCTTGCCATCCTCGACGGACTGGGCACGGAAACCGAAGCCGCGCGGCGGCGGATCCAGGCGCGCAAGCCAAGCAGCCAGGCGGTCGACAGCGCCGCCAAAGCCTTGAGCGAAGTGATGACGGCCTTTGCCGCCGACGTCGCCCGGCTGGATCGCGGCCCACCGCCGATCGGGCTGGTCCAGATCGCGCGCTTCGCCAATCCGCAGAACAGTAGCGCGGCCGTGCTCCTGGCGCTGTTGCTCGACGGTGATGGCCAGTCGGATCAGGCGCTCGCAGTACTTCAGACGGTCAGGCCGGACGATTCCCTGATTGCCCAGGTGCGCGATATTCAGGTGCGCATCCTGGTCGACGAAAAGAAGTTCGACGAAGCGTATCAGCTGGCGTGGAATCGCGGCTCGATGCCCGATGCCACCATCGGCGATTTCTCGCGCCTCGGCGAGGTTTATCAGCGGATGAAGCGGTTCCCCGAATCGGCCGACGCTTACGGGCGCGCGATCACGCTGGCCAAGGCGCAGGGACTGAAGGACGAATTGTGGCCGCTGCTCCTGCTCCAGGCGAGTGCGCTCGAGGAAGCCAAACGCTGGCCCGAGGCCCGCGCGGCGCTTCAACAAGGGCTGACAATCGCCCCGCAACAACCGTTGCTGCTGAATTTCCTCGGTTATGCGAAGCTCGAGCGCGGCGAGGACGTGGATGCGGCTGAGGAGATGATCCGCAAGGCGAGCGAGCTGGCTCCCGACGACGCCTCGATCACCGATTCGCTGGGCTGGGCGCAGTACAAGAGGGGCAAGACCGCCGACGCCATCGCGACGTTGCAGCGCGCGGCTGAAAAGGACCCCGACCAGGCCGAGATTCAGGAGCATCTCGGCGATGCCTTGTTCATCTCGGGCCGGCGGTATGAGGCGCGGTTCGCCTGGGCCGCGTCGATGGTCACGGCCGAGGACGAGATTGCCGCCCGGGTTAAGGGGAAGCTCTCGGCCGGCCTGACGCCAGCGAACGCCGCTCCTTGATCCCACACCGCGAGATCGCCGCCGCCAAGCTCAATCTGGCGCTCCATGTCCGCGGCAAATTGCCCGATGGGCGCCATAGAATCGAAACGGTGTTCGCGTTTTGCATCGCCGGCGACCGCCTGACGGCGGACCCGGCGGACCGGTTGACGCTGACCGCTTCGGGACCATTTGCCAACGAGCTTCCGGACAGCGACGATAATCTGGTGTTGCGCGCCGCGCGGGCGCTGCAGGAAGCTGCCAAGGTCGCCCATGGCGCAACCATTCACCTCGACAAGCAACTACCGGTTGCGTCCGGGATCGGCGGCGGGTCGGCGGATGCCGCGGCGACGCTGCGACTGTTGACGTCATTGTGGCATATCGATCCGGCGCATGCCGAAGCGGTTGCGCCGAAACTCGGGAGCGACGTTCCGGCTTGCTTGATCAGCCAGGCGGCGCGTGGCGAGGGGGCGGGTGACGAACTGTCGCTGGTCGATCCTGTAGGGATTTCCGGTGCGCCGGTGTTGCTAGCCAACCCGCGCACTGCGCTGTCGACGGCGGATGTGTTCGCGCGCTGGAATGGCATCGACCAGGGCCCGCTCGACGATTGGCAGCAGGGCTACAATGGCCTCGAAGCCGCGGCCACCGAGTTGCTCCCGCAGATCGAAACCGTGCTGGCGTGGCTGGGGACGCGGCCGGGCGCCACCGTTGCGCGCATGTCGGGATCGGGCGCGACCTGCTTTGCCATGTTCGACAGCGAGACCGCGCGCGACGACGCGGCGATGGCCGTGCCGCGCGAGTGGTGGCATCTCGCGACCGCGCTGCGCTAAGAGACCGGCGCTATGACGCGCCTGATCCTCACCGCCGACCAGATGCGCGCCGCCGAGCAGGCGGCGATTGATGCGGGATCGAGCGTCGAGCAATTGATGGAACGCGCCGGGGCGGCGCTCGCCGAGGCGGTCTACCGTTTTGCCGGGCCGCTACCGGTGTTGATCCTGTGCGGGCCTGGCAACAACGGCGGCGACGGCTATGTCGCGGCCCGGTATTTGGCGGATCGCGGAGTCGCGGTGCGCGTGGCCGCACTGGCCGAACCCAAAAGCGAGGCGGCGATTTCGGCCCGGTCGCAATGGGAGAGCATAGTCGAACCGCTAACGGCGGATACCAGGGGCGCGCCGTTGCTGATCGACGCCTTGTTCGGAACCGGGCTCAAGCGCGGGCTCGACGATGCATTGAGCCTGTTGCTGTCTGAGCTGGCGCACGAAGCCGTGGTCGCCGTGGCGTGTGACGTCCCGAGCGGCGTCGAATCCGACAGCGGCGAACTGCTTAGTCCGGTGCATAACTACGACCTCACGGTGACGTTCGGGGCGCTGAAGCCGGCTCACCGCCTGTTCCCGGCGATGCACAAGTGCGGCCGCGTGGTGCTCGCCGATATCGGGATCGAGACCAGTCTCGACTGGCGCGAGATCGGCCCGCCGGCGCTTCCAGCGCTCGATACCACGGGGCACAAATATGATCGCGGACTGGTCCATATGCTGGCCGGCAAGATGCCCGGCGCAATCGCACTCGCGGCGAGCGCCGCCGCCCGGGCGGGCGCGGGTTACGTCCGCGTCAGCACTTCGCGCGTGATCGAAGGGCTGCCGGCTGCGGTCGTCCAGGTCGATACCGCCGAGGTCAACGACCCGCGCATCGGCTGCCTGCTGGTCGGCCCGGGCCTGGGCGACCTTCCGCCGGTGCTGACGCTGGCGCTGACAAGCCAGGCGCCCAAGGTGATCGACGCCGACGCCATCAGCCAGCTTGGCGATCCTGAACGGCTGCGCGGGCAGGACGCGATCATCACGCCCCACGAGGGCGAGTTTACCCGCCTGTTCGAGAACTTGCCCGGCAATAAAGCCGAGAGAGCGCTGCGGGCGGCGGAGCTGTCCGGCGCGGTGGTGATCTACAAGGGACCGGACACGTTGGTTGCCGCTCCCGATGGCAGGCTCGGGTTTGCGCCGCCGGCGCCGGCATGGCTGGCGAGCGCGGGGACCGGCGACGTCCTCGCCGGTGTCGCCGCGGCGATGCGAGCGCGTGGGCTTGAGGCGTTCGATGCCGCTTGCGCGGCGGTGTGGCTGCATGGCCGAGCGGCAGAGATCGCCGGCCCGCAGATGATCGGCGACGATCTGGCGGCGGCGATTCCGCAAGCCATCGCGCTGTTGTGAACGATCCGGTCATCCGCATCGCGGCGCGGGGCGACGGGGTTACGTCCGGCGGCCGCCACGTACCGTTCGCGGTGCCGGGCGATGCATTGCTCGATGACGGGGCGCTGGCGTTCGGGCCGCACAACCAGACACCGCCGTGCCGCCATTTCCCCGAATGCGGCGGGTGCCAGCTACAGCATGCCGACGACGAGGCCTATCGCGGCTATCTCGTGTCGCGGATCGAGAGTGCGCTCGCGCAGCATGAGCTGACGACCGAGATTCGCGAACCGCATTTGTCGCCGCCGCATAGCCGTCGGCGGGCGACATTGCGCGCGCTGAAGGTCGGGAAGGGCGTGGTGATCGGCTTCAACGCCGAGAAATCGCAGCAGATCGTCGATATGCGCGAATGCCATATCCTGCGGGCCGAATTGTTCGGTTTGATTGCGCCACTGCGCGGGTTGCTCGGGCCGTTGCTCAAGCCGGGCCGAGCCGCCGAGATCCAGCTGACGCTGGTCGACCAGGGCGCCGACGTCCTGCTGAAGGGCGTGGATCCCGAAGGGCTCGCCGCAATTGAAGCTATGACGTCATTCGCCGGTGAGCAGCGGCTCACGCGGTTGAGCATCGACCGCGGCCTCGGCGCAGAAGCCTTCTACGAGCCCGAGCCCGCGACTGTGACACTGTCCGGCATCCCGGTCGCCTTCCCGATGGGCAGCTTTCTCCAGGCGACCGCGGACGGCGAGGCGGCTTTGGTCGGCGCGGTGCGCGAGGCGATCGGCGAGGCGCGGCAGACGGCAGACCTGTTTGCCGGGCTCGGCACGTTCGCGTTGGCGGTTGACGCGAGCTACGCCGGCGAGGCGTCGCGTGATGCGGCGGGGTCACTCAAGCGCGCTGCACCGGCCATGGCGGTCGAGCACCGCGACTTTTACCGGCGTCCGCTCGACCCGGTCGAACTGGCGCGGTTCGACGCGGTGATTCTCGACCCGCCGCGAGCCGGGGCGAACGAGCAGGTGAGGGCGCTGGCGACGTCGTCGGTGCCGCGAATCGCCTATGTCAGCTGCAACCCCGCGACCTTCGCGCGTGACGCCAAGACGTTAGTTGACGGCGGCTATACGCTGGCGTGGGTCCGGCCGGTCGGCCAGTTTCGGTGGTCGACCCACGTCGAACTGGCGGCCTGCTTCAGCCGATAAGCCCGCAATCGTGGAGGATTCGGGCGCCGGCGTGAACGGTGAGGCCGAGCAGGCACAGGGTCGATAGCGAGAAAATCGTGAAGCGGACCACGACGATGTTGATCGTCGCCTGGACGATGCTGTGAAGGATCCGAAGGCCCACGTAACTCCACGCGAGCCAATAGTTGATGCCGCCCCCGAAACCCATCAGCGCAAGGGTCAAAGCGATCGCATAAAAGATCGTCGGTTGTTCCATCAAATGGTTGTAGTTGTGCGATTTCCACTGAGCTTCGGCGGCGTCTGGCCGACCGTCGAGATCAGGGCCGCGAGCACCCCGCGGAAGGCTGCCGAGGGTCACGCCCATCCGCCGGAACTGGCCGAAACGCGCGATCATCATCCACAGCATCATCAGCAGCGTCCACGCGACGAGTGCGACCACCGGCGCGAGTATCGGGCTGTAGTCCATCCTTGATCCCCCTGTTTGAGGGGCCGGACATTGGGACAGAAAGCGTAACGGGGCAAACTTCCGCATTTTTCTTGCGTGGTGCCGCGGGTTTTAACCTTTTCTAAGAGTCAGCGGCTCACCCTGTCCTTCGCTAGAGGGATTGGAGGTTGGGATGGGCGCGCCCGTTTCGGACATGCAGGCAGGCGAACAGCCGACAGCGGAATCGTTGTTGAAAGCGTTCAAGACGATCGACGCTTCGGAACGGCGCAGGCATGCGTCGGTGCTCAATTACTGGCTGTCGATTCGCGGCGACCGCGAATTGCCGCCACTGCACGATCTCGATCCGCTGGAGATTTCCGACGCCGCGCCGAGCAGCCTCCTGCTCGAGCTCATTGGTGGGGGCGAAGACGCCGAAATCCGCCATCTCGGGGAAAAACTGAAGGAGCAGGGCGAGGCGGAGCGAATTGTCGACGCGCCGCGCCCGTCGCTGCTGGCCTGCGTCGCCAACAAGCTGTCGATCGTCGCCATCTCGCGCAATGTCTTGTCGTTCGAGGACGACTTCGAGACGGCGGACGGACCCATGCGTTGCTGGGTGACGCTGTTGCCGTTGAGTTCCGCCGGTGCCTGGGTCGATTATGTCTATGGCTTCGCCAGCTTCGACGCCGTGCCGGTTGAGACTCCCGAAGCCGTCGCGGCGCCGGAGGCCGAGGCTGAAGCCGCCAAGGCACCGGAGGCCGAGACCGAGGTCGAGATCGAACCCGAGGTCGAGATCGAACCCGAGACGTCAGCGATTGTTGAACCCGAGGTCGAAGTCGAACCCGAGACGTCAGCGATTGTTGAGCCCGAGGCGCCGGTCGCTGCAGTTGAAGAGGAGCCGCCAGTCGAGACGGCTGACGCGAGCGAAGAGCCAGCTCCGGTTGAAGACGAACCGACCGCCGCGCCCAAGGCGGCTCCCGGATTTTCGAAACTGATCGACAGTCTGGCCGGCCTGACCGGATTCTATGGATCGCACGCCAAGGTCGAGCCAACGCTTCCGCCCGCGCCAGAGGTCGAGCCGGAACTGGAGGCTGTGCCAGCCGATGAAACACCGGACGAACCGGTCGCCTTTGAGGCGCCGGCCCCGGAGCCGGTCGAGGAAATCGTCGAGGAACCGGTGATCGAACTGGTCGATGAAGTTCCGGCCGAACCGGTGGTCGAGGAAATAATGGAGGAAGCGGCGGCCGAGCCGGCGCCGATTGAGTCCGTCAGTACAATGGAGGGGACTTTGCAGAGCAAATTGAACGATGTGCGAGGCAAGGCCGACGAGGCCCGATTGGCGAAATTGCAGAGCAATGCCGCACTCTACGACGGGTTGAGCGCCGCTTATGACTTCGCGCTCGACGCCGAGGACGCCCCCGAGGAATATCTCAAGCTGGTCGAGGCCAAGGGCCTGAAGATCCAGCTGCGCTCGCCGATGACCCCGGTGGTCAAACTGGCGTTCGACGGGATGTGCGACGAGGTCACGATCGGCCAGCTTGAAGCTGTCCTGGCGTGGGCGCTCGAACAGGATCTGCCGCGCGGCTCGCTGGCCGGGCGAATCGAGTCCGAAGGCGGAATTGCGCCGATCCTGAGCGGGTTGGCCAAGGCCGCTTAAGCCTCGGCGGACACCGTCAGGCGTCCGCTGAAGGCTTTTTCCGCGGCTTGGCGGCTTTGCCCCGGGTCGCTTCACTCATCCGGAAGCCTTCGACCACCGCGTCGACCGCACATTTGCGCGACAGTTCCGCGAGAGGATGAATGTCGGCATCGCTCGCCTGCCGCGCCAGCCCGTGAGTCCGGGTCGCGATTGCTCGCAATTCGTTGATCGTCGTCTCAGGCATGTGCGCCTGCTCCTGGAGCAGCCGTTCGAGCACCGCTTCCGCCAGAGGCGTCGCGAACTCGAGCCCGACGAATTCCTGGCAATGCCAGACGACGCGGCAATATTGCGTTTCCAGACCGGCGATGCCGAGCCAGATCCAGCTGTCCTCAGCCATCATCGATGTGCATTCGATCCGGCAGCCGTGAGTCGAAATATCGATCAGCCGCACCCGGGTCCGGCTGCGGCCCCCTTCCCGGATGGTCGCGCTTAGCCGCAGCGCGGCGCGGTTGGCGCGTCTCCGGTCGGTCCGGTCATCGGTCTTCGGTGCTGATGCTCCCACGAACACAGCTTGTGCTCGCCGAGAGTGAACAAATGGTTTTCGGCGAGCCGAATCCCCTAGTCGAACAGCTTGGCAAACCGACGCTTTTCGCGGTTGCGCCAGGCGCCGCGGTGCCAGGCGTCGCTGGCCAGCAAGGGGAGGACGCTGGTCGCTTCGGCGAACACCATCTGCTCCATTGCGGTCGAGACCTTGCCCCAGCTCGCCGCTTCCTGCAGCGTCGACGAGGAACAGGCGCCGTCGCGGACGTCGGCGACGGTGATCTGAACCGCATATTTGTGCACCTCGACATCGTCGTGGCCGAGGATTTCCGCGCACACTACGGTGTCCTGCGTGAAGTTCTTCGGCACGCCGCCGCCGATCATCAGCAGGCCGGTGGTGCCGGCCTTGATTTTGATGTCGGTCAGTTCGCGGAAGTCGGCAATGGCGTCGAGCACCATGTAATGCCCGCCGCGCTTCATCGCGTCGACCTGGTGCTTCACGAGGCCGAAGCCGGCCGATGAATCGACGAAGGCCGGGCAAAAGATCGGCACGTCATGCTCGTAAGCGAGCTGGACGACGCTGCCTTCCTTCTTGGCGTTGCCCTCGGAAAGCCATTTGCCCATCTCGCGAATGAATGCACGACTGGAGTAGGCGCGGGGCTCGAGTCCATCGGCGATCTTGCCGATGGTGAAGTCGCAATCCTGCAATTGCTCTTCGTCGATATAGGTGTCGTAAATGCGGTCGATATACAGCGAGCGCAGCGTATCATCGTCTGGAATTTCATTGGCTTGATAGTGTTTGTGGCCAAGCGCTTCGAAGAAATCCATGTCGACGATCGTGGCCCCGGTGGCGACGATCGCATCGACCATGTTGGACTTCACCAGCTCGGCATAGAGGTCCATGCAACCGCCGGCCGAAGTCGAGCCCGCGATGACCAGGATCACCGAACACTGCGGGTCCTCGAGCATCTGGTTGTAGATGCCCGTGGCGCGCGCGAGGTCGCGGCTGGTGAAGCTCATCTTGCCCATCGCCTCGACAATTGGACGGGCGTCGAACTTCGTGATGTCGATATGCTCGACCGGGGTCGACAGCAGCTCCGCCTTGCGGGTGTCATTGACCTTGCCCTGGTCGATCAAGTCTTCGGTGGTCATGGCGTCACAAACTCCGTTCGGGTGAGCTTGTCGAAGCCCTGCCCTTTATTGATTGCAAAAGAAAATTACAGCCCTTCGACAGACTCAGGGCGAACGGTCGTCGGGAATGGCCCCTAAAGCTTCACGACGTTGGAGCGCGTGATCTTGCCCGGCTCGAGATAGAGGCTGGCCATCGGCTCATCGTCGACAATCTCGGCGCTGACCGTGCCAAACCCGTTGAAGCCGGTGCGCATCGCGCAGCCATAGGCGCCGAGCATCCCGACCTCGATATAATCGCCGGGCCCAACGTCGCCGGGTAGCTCGAACGGCCCCGCCATATGGTCGAGATCGTCGCAGGTCGGGCCGTAGAAGCTGAATTCCATCGGCTTCACGCGCGAATCGGACGGACGGATCAGATGCACCGGATAGCGCCAACCGATGTGCGCTGCATCGAACAGCGCGCCATAGGCGCCGTCGTTAATGTACAACTCATTGCCGCGGCGCTTTTCGACGCGGACGACGAGGCTGCCATATTCGGCGCACAGCGCACGGCCCGGCTCGCACCACAATTCGGCCGAATAACTGATCGGCAGCGCCTCGAACCCGGCGTGGATGACCGAGAAGAAGCTTTCGAGCGAGGGCGGCTCCATGCCCGGATAGACCGACGGAAAGCCGCCGCCGACGTCGACGATGTCGACCGTGATCGCGGCTTCGACGATCGCGTCGCGGACCCGCGCCAAAGCTTCGGCATAGGCTGCGGCGCTCATTGCCTGGCTGCCGACATGGAAGCAGATACCGAGCGCGTCGGCCGCCTGGCGGGCGGCCATCAGCAGCGCCCTCACCTCATGCGCCTCGGCGCCGAACTTGGACGCCAGGCTGAGCTTGGCGTGATCCGAGCTGACGCGGATGCGGACGAGCAGGTTGAGATCGGTCGCAGCGACGCCGTCGGTCGAGGTTGCACGGACGATCTTGTCGAGCTCATCGAGCGTATCGAGCGCGAAGGTCCTGACGCCATGGCCGAAATAGGCGTCGCCGATGATTTCCTCGGCTTTGACCGGGTGCATGAAGCACTGGACGGCGTCGGGCAGGGTCTCTGAGACCAGACGCACCTCGCCGATCGACGCCACGTCGTAATGGGTCACGCCTGCGTCCCACAGGATCCGCAGGAGATCAGGCGACGGGTTGGCCTTCACCGCATAAAGCGAACGCCCAGGGAACTGCTCGACGAAGAAGCGGGCAGCGCGGCGGGCCGCGTGCGGACGCAGCAGCGTGACCGGCTGAACCGGACGCAGCGATACGATGTCAGCGGCCGTACGGCCGTTGGTCGGAAAGGGCGCTAGCCCCAGCGCGCGATGATGCTTGTGCAACTCAAGGGACCTCCAACTGGGTTAGTTTCGACGAAGCTGCCTTGCGGTTGGAAGTCCCATGGGGCAGCGGAGGCGCGATATATGGGCGGCGGTTCGTTGGCGCAACATTTTTTGGATCCCTGTGGATCATTTCGGGGAAGATTTGTCGTCGTTCTGCAACGTTTGAGCGAAAGGATAAGGTTATCAACCAGTTAACTGTTACGCTGGCGGATGTTATTGCCGCCCGCGAGCGCATTGCGGGCCTCGTCGAACGGACGCCGCTGCTCCTGGGCGAGATCCATGGCGTGCGCACATTGCTCAAATGCGAGTGTTTGCAGACCGGCGGGGCGTTCAAGCTCAGGGGCGCAACCAACCGTCTGCTGCAGTTGACGCCCGAAGAGCGCGCGCGGGGCGTCGTCGCTTTTTCGTCGGGCAATCATGCGCGCGGCGTCGCGATCGCGGCGCGGCGGCTCGGGATTCGCGCGGTGATCGTCATGCCGGCCGATGCTCCGGCGGTGAAGGTCGATGGAACGCGGAGCGAGGGCGCCGAGATCGTCTTTTATGATCGGCGAACGGAAAGCCGCGAGGAGATCGCCCGGCGGCTCGCCGGCGAAAGCGGTGCGACCGTCGTGCCGAGCTTCGACGATCCGGCGATCGTCGCCGGGCAGGGCACGGCGGGGCTCGAAATCCTCGAGCAAGCGGCAGAGCCCCCCAAACGCATCATCATCCCGTGCGGCGGCGGCGGACTGGCATCGGGCATCGCGCTCGCCTGTCCCGACACGAAAATCGTGGTGGTCGAGCCCGAGGGGTGGGACGACATGGCCCACTCGCTCGCACAAGGGGAAATCGTGCCCGTCGCGGCCGATGCCCCGCCCACCTTGTGCGATGCGCTCCAGACTCCGCGCGTGTCGCCGATCACATTCGGCATCTTGCGAGAGCGCAACGCGAAAGCGCTGGCGGTCAGCAATGCCGAGGTCGAGGACGCGATTCGTTTCGCGTGGACCGAGTACGATCTGGTGGTTGAGCCGGGCGGAGCAGCGGCATTAGCGGCATTGCTCGCGGGCAAGGTTGAACCGGCCGAAGGGACGGTCGTGGTGTTGTCGGGAGGAAATATCGACCCGGCGCTCCATGCGCGGATCGTCGGCGGCTAGGCGGCGGCGTTGCGGGTCTTATATTCGCCGGGTTCGACATGGACCGGGCTCGACCGCTCGACGGCCCGGGTCAGTTCCTCGAGCTCGGCGGCCAGGGTCTTGAGTTCGCCGATAAGGAAGCGACGTTCGCCCTCGGCGACATGTTCGGAAGCCTCGAGCAAGGTTTCGAGCATCATCGCGATGCACGGCAGGATCGTTTCTTCGATCCGCTCAAACGCCTCTTCGAGACGCGCTTGGGATTCAGCTTTGGCCATGGAGACCAAATGGACCCGCTCCGGTTAAACCTTCATGAAAATCGCGCCAAAAATGAATGAATTTAACGTGGGCGCCATTGGCCTGGCGGCGGCGGCCGCCATCCTGCTCGCGATAGCGGGCGCAAAGCTCGCATTGAAGCGAGAGTCCCGCAGCCGCGGCGTGTTGATGATCGTTGCCGCCGCGGTGCTGGTTATGAACGTGATGATCTGGACGGTGTAGGCGGCTTGATCGGGTCGGTCGCGAGCCGCATGTCGAGGTAGGAATCGACTTCCTTCATCAACAGATCGAGCTCGTTGGCGAAGAAGTGGTTCGCGCCCGGGATCAGCTCGTGGTTGATGGTGATGTGGCGCTGGGTGCGGAGTTTGTCGACCAGCTTCTGGACCGCGCTCGGCGTGACCACTTCGTCGGCTTCGCCCTGGACGATGATGCCCGATGACGGACATGGCGCAAGGAAGCTGAAATCATACATGTTGGCCGGCGGGGCGATCGAAATGAAACCCTTGATCTCGGGCCGGCGCATGAGGAGCTGCATGCCGATCCACGCGCCGAAGCTGACCCCGGCGATCCAGGTCGTCTCGGCCTCGGGATGGATCGACTGGACCCAGTCGAGCGCCGACGCCGCATCGCTCAATTCGCCGATGCCGTTGTCGAAGATGCCCTGGCTCTTGCCGACGCCGCGGAAATTGAAGCGCAGGGTCGCGAAACCGCGGCGAACGAAGGTTTGATAGAGCAATTGCACGATCTTGTTGTTCATCGTGCCGCCGGCCTGCGGGTGCGAATGCAGGATCAGCGCGACCGGCGCGCGAGGGCGGGTGCCAGGATGAAAGCGGCCTTCGAGGCGGCCTTCCGGGCCAGGAAAAATGACTTCAGGCATGGATGTTTGGTGCTCGCGTATCGGATGTGGCGCTCGCCGACGGGTGCGCCGCGGCAGCGCGTCCTATATAGGAGCGCTCGTTCATGTGGCAATCGGCAGGAATCCTGGGCTTTTGACTTCCCCAACCCGACTCTATCTCGACCATGCAGCGACGACCCCGATCATTCCCGAAGCGCGGGCGGCGTTCGAGCGCGGGATCGATGGCTGGGCCAACCCGAGCTCGCCGCACGCCGAGGGTCGTGGGTCGCGAGCGCTGCTAGAGGAAGCGCGCGCGACCATCGCCGAGGAACTTGGCTGGCGCCATGACGTCATCTTCACCAGCGGCGCGAGCGAGGCGGTCGAGATCGTCGCGGCCCGGGCCAGGGTCGCGGGCCGGGCCCACGGTGCGACCGAACATGCGATCGTCCATCACGCGATGGGTGCGGCGTCGACGATCATCCCGGTGGGTTCGAACGGATTGATTGACGAGGCCGCGCTCGACGCGGTGTTGGCCAAGGGACCAACCCTGGTCGCGATCCAGCACGTCAACAATGAGACTGGGATCGTCCAGCCGCTCGACCGGCTCGCGCCGAGCATTCGCGAGGCGGGGTCGCTGCTCCTCGCCGACTGCGCGCAGAGCGCCGGCAAGCTGCGGCTCCCCGACGCCGATTTCATCGCCGCCTGTGCGCACAAGCTGGGCGGTCCGCCGGGCATCGGCGTGTTGCTGGTCCGCGACCTCGCGACGTTGGACGCGGTGGGCGGGCAGGAGAAGGGCTATCGCCGGGGAACGCAGGATGCGCCGGGCGCGCTGGCTTTCGCGGCGGCCCTGGCCGCGCGGCCGTACGATCTGAACCGATTGGCGACCTTGCGCGCGCGGCTCGAAGATGGCGTCAAGGCTGCGGGCGGGGTGATCATCGGCGAAGACGCGCCGCGCATTCCGACCATCGGCGCGGTCGCTTTGCCTGGAGCTTCGAACGCGTCGTTGCTCGTCCAGTTCGACCTCGCCGGCATTGCCGTGTCCGCGGGCAGCGCCTGTGCATCCGGGGCGATGAAGGGGAGCGCGGTGCTCGTGGCCATGAGCGTCGCGCCCGAAATCGCCGGTGCGACGCTCCGAATCAGCTTTGGGCCGAGCACGAGCGAAGCCGAGGTCGAACGGTTCCTGACCGAGTGGAACCGGATCGCGTCCCGGGCGAAGGCGGCGTGATCTATCTCGATTATCAGGCGACGACCTCGGTCGCGCCCGAAGTCGCGGACGCCATGCAACCGTGGATCTCGGAGAAATTCGCCAATCCACATTCGCCGTCGAAATGGGGCCGCGAGGCGGCGGCGGCGATCGAGGTCGCGCGCGATCAGGTCGAGGCAGCGATCGGGCTGGGCGGCGGCAGCGTCGCTTTCACCGGAAGCGCGACCGAGGCACTCAATTGGGCGCTCAAGGGCACGGTTGAGAAGGCCACCAAGCATCGCAACCGGATCATCACCGTCGCGACCGAGCATGCCGCGGTGCTCGACACTTGCGAATGGCTCGCCGGGCAGGGGATCGATCTTACAGTCCTCCCGGTGGGTCCTGACGGGCTACTCGACCTCGCGGACCTTGAGCGCGAGCTCGACGAGCGCGTGGCGGTGATCGCGGTGATGCTCGTGAATAACGAAATTGGCGTCATTCAGCCGGTCGAGCAGATCGCGGCTCTGGCGCACGGCGTCGGCGCATTGATGCTGTGCGATGCCGTGCAGGGCCTCGGACGGGTTCAGATTCCACCGGGGCCGGACCTGGTCGCGGTCTCGGCGCACAAGATTCACGGCCCCAAGGGCGTTGGCGCCTTGTGGATGAGCGCGGGCGCCGAACCCGCGCCTCTGATCCACGGCGGCGGGCAGGAGAAAGGACTACGGTCGGGCACGCTGTCGCCGGCGCTGTGTGTCGGGTTCGGTGCGGCGTCGAAGCTGGCGTCAGAACGATTCGAGCAGGATCACGCGCATGTCGAACAGCTGTGGATCACGGCCGGATCGTCCCTGATGGCCGACTGGATCATCAACGGCGGCATGACCCAGCGCTACCACGGCAATTTGAACGTCTATTGGCCCGGGGTGGATGCCGCGCGCCTGATCGCCGACCTGCGCGACATCGCCTTTTCACTGGGCAGCGCCTGCGCCAGTGGGTCGGGACGGCCAAGCCATGTGCTGCGCGCCTTGGGCCTGTCCGACCGCGATGCGCGCTCGTGCATCCGGCTTGGATTCGGCCGTTACACGACTGAGGAAGAAATCATCGATGCGGTCACGCGCATCGACTCGGCCGCGCGTGAACAACGGGACTTAGCCGCTTGACTTTGGTACGGTTTTTCAAGGCGGACGGAACGCTCGACAAGGAAGTCGAAGCAGCACCCGATCAGCGGCTGCTCGACGTCGCCTGGGCCGAGCGCCAGCCGCTCGAAGGTGCGTGCGAAGGCGTGATGGCCTGTTCGACCTGCCACGTGATCGTCGACCCGGAGGATTTCGCCAAATTGCCACCGGCGAGCGAGGAGGAAGAGGATCTGCTCGACCTCGCCAGCCACGCCGGGCGGACCTCGCGGCTGGCCTGCCAGATCCTGCTGACCGAGGACATCAAAAGCCTTAGCGTCCGGATTCCATCGGGCGCGACCAACTGGATGGGACGTTAGCCGCCGGTATCGGTATTGGCGTCGAGGCCCGACGGGGCATCCGGGTCGCGCTTCGGGCGGACCGGCGCCGCCGGTCGCAGGGTTTCGAGAACTGCCAGGGTCAGGAGACCCCGGCGATCGACGTCGAGGGCCTGAAAACGCAACTGCGCGGCCTTGCGAAATTCGTCGAGCGAGATGCCCCGGCTGAAATCGGTATCGGCGGCGATGACCGGCTCCGGAAGGTCGAGCAAGCCGAACCGAGCCGCGCCTTGCTGCTCGCCCTCGCCGCCGCGGGGTGCCCGCCAATGGCCTCCGCCGACATGGTGTCCGCCGCCATGACCGGGATGACGATCTCCCTCACCCGCCGGGGATCCGTCCTCGGTGCCGCCAGCATAGCCATCGAAGCTGGTTCGAACCTGCGGCGCGATCACATTCTCGTAATGCTCGGTCTCATCGGGATCGATTTCAGCATCGTGATTGGTGTCGAGCGCCGCGAAGAAACGGTCAGCGTCCAGTTGCATCTCGTCGAGGGTGAGCAGGCCGTCGTGATACCGCTCCGCCTGGCCAAACCAGTCCGCCAGGGGGTCGTCGCCCGGCGCGCGAACAGGGAACGGCTCGCCCATCGGGCTGATGAACGGACGCCCGGTGTGATAGTGAGGCGCGGGTGGCTGGGTCGGCGACGGATCGAGCGCAGTGAGCAGGCCGGTCAGGAGGAGGATCGGAACGGACACCGCTTGGCCCTAGCGAGCCGAAGATGAAAAGCGCCTATCCGCTCGATGAACTTGCGCGCTAACCGGCTGGCGGAAGGGGGACGCCGTAGCGCTCGTCGGGTGCATCATCCGGCCGTTTGACCCGCCGTCCCTTCGCGGGCGGCAGCAGAGCCTTGAGCTGTTCCAGGCTGAGCCTTCCAGAGTGGCTCGCGTCCAGCAGTTGAAACCGCTCGACGCCGGCCTGCCGGAACTCGGCGAGGGTAATCGACCGATCGAGGTTCACGTCGGCCGCGGCGACCGGCTCGGGGATATTGAGCAAGGCGTAGCGGGCGGCGCCCTGCAAGCCGCCGCCAAGCCCCGCGGTCGTCATGGTTCTTCGGTGTTGTTCCTCGTCCTCGCCCGCCGGACGCTTCTCTCCGCCGGGTCGCCGGAGCCTTGCATTCACTTGGATTTCTGGCGCGACCTCCCATTCGTATTGAATCAGCTCCTCCGGATCGATGTCACCATTCTCGTCGGTATCGAGTCGCGCGAAGAACCGTGCCGCGTCGGCCTGCATTTCGTCGGCCGTCAGCACCCCGTCGTGATTGCGGTCGGCCTGATTGAACCAACGCGCCAGCGCGTCGTCGACCGAGCTCTTAGCCCGGAACGGCTCCCCCATTGGGCTGATGAACGGACGGCCTGCATAAGCGGTGACGAAGATGGGCTTCTCGGCCGGGGCCGGGGCGGCGGCTGCGAGGACCAGAAGCAGAGCGGAAGCCGGCATGCGAAAAAATTCCTTGGACGCGGATTGCCGTGCTCTGTGCCACCGCGTGAATGCAAGATGAAGGTTTGCGGAAACTTGCGCCCGAAGGCGAGCTTGCCCATATGCGCCGCGGGAGTCGGGCGGACGGGACTGTCGCCAACCTGGTCAGATCCGGAAGGAAGCAGCCACAACGATTTCGTTCCGGGTCGTTCGGCTCCCACCGCTCGCAATGCCGCGCATCACCCCCTAAACCCCAACCCATGAACGACGCCGAATCGCCCGGCCTGGGCCTCGATTTGCCTGAAGAACCCGTGAAGCCCGCGGCGACGACCGCTTATCGCGTGCTGGCGCGCAAATACCGTCCGCAGACCTTCGCCGAGCTGATCGGCCAGGATGCGATGGTCCAGACGCTCGCCAACGCCATCGCGCGGGGAAGGATTGCCCATGCCTTCCTGCTCACCGGAGTGCGCGGGGTCGGCAAAACCTCGACCGCGCGGCTGATCGCCAAGGCGCTCAATTGTATCGGTCCGGACGGGCAGGGCGGGCCGACGATCACACCGTGCAACGTGTGCGAGCCGTGCCGTGCCATTTCCGAAGGGCGGCACATCGACGTGATCGAGATGGATGCGGCCAGCCACACCGGCATCGACGACATCCGCGAAATCATCGACGCAGTCCGCTACGCCTCGGTCAGCGCGCGCTACAAAATCTACATCATCGACGAAGTCCATATGCTGTCGAAGAGCGCTTTCAATGCGTTGCTGAAGACACTTGAGGAGCCGCCTGAACACGTAAAGTTCCTGTTCGCGACCACCGAGGTCAACAAAGTGCCGGTGACGGTGCTGTCGCGCTGCCAACGCTTCGACCTCCGGCGCATCCCGGCCGACAAGCTCGCGGCGCATTTCGCCCAGGTTTCGGAGGCGGAAGGGGTCGAAGTCGAGGCCGAGGCGTTGGGCATGATCGCCAGGGCCGCCGAGGGGTCGGCGCGGGACGGATTGTCGATTCTCGACCAGGCAATCGCCCATGGCGCGGGAAGGGTCACCGCCGACCAGGTGCGCGATATGCTCGGGTTGGCGGATCGCGGACGCATCCGCCGTCTGCTCCAACTCGTTCTATCGGGCGATGCGGCCGCCGCGCTCGCCGACATTGATGAAGCGCACCAGCTCGGGATCGACCCGACCCAGCTGCTGCGCGGGTTGATGGAAGCACTGCACGGCGCGACCCGAGCCAAGGCCGGTGCAACCGGCGATGCGCTGCAATCCGCCGAGGAGCGCGAAACCGCCGAGACCATGGCGAAGCAATTGTCGTGGGGCGCGCTCCACCGTCTGTGGCAGATGTTGCTCAAGGGCCTGCAGGACGTGGCGATCGCCCCCGATCCGCGCGAGGCGGCCGAAATGGCGCTGCTGCGGCTGATCCACGCCGCCGATCTGCCCGATCCGGCCGTGCTGGTGGCCAAACTGAGCGGCGAGGAGGCGAGCGTCACTTCCACTCCAGCAGCCGCGAGCAAGAGCAATGGCGCTACGGCAGCGCTGCCGCCGGACTTTCCATCGCTGGTCAAATTCCTTGAGAAGAGCGGGAAACATAGTCTCGCGGTCCAGCTTCACGACCAGGTCGGGCTGGTCCGCTACGCCCCGCCCGAACTGGTGCTGAAACCGACGCGGCCCCTCGGCGGCGACTGGCCGCGGACGCTCGGCAACGAATTGAAATTCGTGACCGGCGCCACCTGGCGGGTGTCGCTGTCCGACGAAGCCGGCGAACCGTCGCTGTTCGACCAGGAGAAAATCGCCGAGGAGCGCGTTCGCGCCGATGTGCTGGCGGACCCCAATGTCCGGGCCGTGATGGACGCGTTTCCCGATGCCCAGCTCGAGACCTTCGAAGGAACGAAAGGCCACTGACATGCCCGAGACCCCCGATCTCAACGAAATCCTGCAGATGGCCCAGAACGCCCAGGCCGAGCTGCAGAAGGCGCAGGAGAGCCTCGACCAGATCGAGGTCGAGGGCGCGGCCGGCGGCGGGCTGGTGACCATCCGCGCGACCGCCAAGGGGCGCGTGCTCGGCGTTTCGATCGACGACAGCCTGGTCCAAGAACCGTTCGAGAAATCGCTGCTCGAAGATCTCGTTGCGGCGGCGTTCAACGACGCCCGCGCCAAGGCCGACGCGGCGGCCGCGCAGGAGCTCAACAAGATGAGCAGCGCATTGCCGATGCCGCCGGGGTTCAAGCTGCCCTTCTAACGCTTGTTTCCAGCCGCGATTCGCGCATGATGCTCTCCTCGGTTCGGGGAGTTGGTGAGTGACGCTCGGCGCAATGCAGGACTTTCCGCTGCGCATCATGCGCATCCTCGATCACGCCGAGCGCGAGCATGGCGGACGCGAGATCGTGGCGGCCCGAGCGGACGGCACGACCGTACGGACCGACTGGCGGCGCCTGGCCCACGACGCCCGCCGGCTCGGCCAGGCGCTCGAACGGCTGGGCGTGAAGCCCGGTGACCGGGTCGCGACGCTGGCGATGAACCACGACCGTCATTTGATCAGCTGGTTCGGCGTAATCGGCATGGGCGGCGTGCTCCACACCATCAATCCGCGGCTGTTCGACGACCAGCTCGAATATATCGCCAATCACGCCGGCGACCGCGTGCTGTTGTACGATGCGGCGTTCGCACCGCTGGTCGAACGGATGATGCCGCGCTGGACCACGATCGAGCATTTCATCTGTTTCGACAGCGAATTCGACGACCTGCTCGACGCCGAGCATGGCGACTATCGCTGGCACGAGGGCGACGAGCGCGACCCGTGCGGCCTGTGCTACACCAGCGGAACCACGGGCAATCCCAAGGGCGTGCTCTACGAGCACCGCTCGACCGTCCTCCACACCATGTCGGTCGTCGCGCCCGACATCTTCGACGTGTCGGCGCGCTCGGCGATGCTGCCGGTGGTGCCGATGTTCCACGCCGGCAGCTGGTGCATTCCCTATGCGGCGGCGATGACCGGGTTCAAGCTTGTGGTCTGCGCCGACAGTCAGCCCGAACGGCTGTGCCAAATGTTCAACGAGGAAGGGATCACCCATTCGGCCGGAGTCCCGACGGTGTGGCTGAGCATGATCGATCATGTCGAGCGGACCGGCGCTGCGCTCGGCAAGCTGAACACGGTCATCATCGGCGGTTCGTCGGCCCCGCCCGCAACCATCCGCTGGTTCCGTGACCGTGGCGTCAGGGTCAACCATTTGTGGGGGATGACCGAAATGTCGCCGGTCGGCACGGTCGGGGCCCCACCGGCGGACTGGGACTCGATGAGCGAGGACGAGCGCCTCGCCTATATGTCGCGGCCGGGGCGGTCGATGTTCGGGGTCGAGCTGCGCGTGGTCGACGATGCCGGAAACGTCCTGCCGCGCGATGGGGTCAGCTCGGGGCGGTTGCAGACACGCGGACCGGGCGTGGTCGCGCGCTACTTCAGGGAGGACCATGATGCGGTCGACGCCGACAATTGGTTCGACACCGGCGACGTTGCGGTTATCCATCCCGACAATTCACTACGGCTGACCGACCGGGCCAAGGACGTCATCAAATCCGGCGGCGAGTGGATCAGTTCGATCGAACTCGAAAACGCCGCGGTCGGCTGTCCTGGCGTGGCCGAAGCCGCGGCCATCGGGATCCATCACCCCAAATGGGACGAGCGGCCGTTGCTGCTGGTCGTCCGGACGGCGGGGAGTGACGTCAGCGGCGACGCGATCCGCGACCATCTCGCCCGATATGTTGCCAAATGGTGGTTGCCCGACGCGATCGAATTCGTCGACGAGCTGCCCCACACCGCGAGCGGCAAGCTCAGCAAGAAGGACCTGCGCGACCAATATCGCGATTACCGCTTCGCCAATGCGGAGGCGATGGTCGGAAGGGATTGAAGGCGAGAATTACATCGCTGTTCTAAGGAGTTGAATCCAAAGTTAATCAAAGTCATAGTAGGCGTGCTCGGTTCACTGCCTCTTCGCGAGGCGAGGGGGACGAGCAATGCTCTCACTGTTGATTCTTTCTGCCGCGATCACGGCTCAGCCTGAGCCGGTTCTGTTGTGCAACGGCATTCGTGTTGAGAACATCAATCCCGCGACAATGATCCATGTGCGACTGGGAGAAGTTGGGGATCAAGAACCTGCGCTCCAGGAAGGCGGCTATGCGATCTCCGCGGCTAACGGCGCGCGCGAGGTTGCGACTGCGCTGACCGGAAATGCCGGTGTTTTTTACGGTTATGCGCGGCTCAGCGCTCGGTTTACGCCCTGCAAAGCGGACCAGCGAAGTCTTATTCCTGAGAAACGAGATCCAATCAGTCGCTTTTTCGCGGGCAAGCAGGTCGACAAGGTTTTGCAGATCCGTGTCACGGTCACACCGATCAACGTTAGCTCCGCCACGACCCTCGCTGGAATTCACCGCAAGAGTGGAAAGGGCGGCGAAGAATGGTCGACCGACGTCGAGAATGGAATGGTGCTGTTGCCCTACGTTCGAATTGACGAAAATACGCTGATCAGGGTCCAGGCGGATTTTACCGCCACGAGAGAATATAATTCGAGCATAGGCAGCGACGTTCTTGGCATCGTTAAACGTGCATCCGCTTTGATCAGCCCCGCTGCTCCCTTGATCACGGACCAAAACAAGGACCGGTTCAACGACGCCGCAACTTTTTTCGACAGCACAATAAACGGGTTACTGAAGGTCTCCGTGCTCGAAAAGCCCGGCCGCACCTTTGCCATTGCTGACCGACCCGGCAGACAGGACCTTGCTGTCGTCACGCTCGTCGTTCCTTGGGCTAACGACGTTTACCCCTCTGCCAAGTCGTCGATGATCGCGATTGGCCAATGGACAATTTATGCCGAACCGCTCCGCCGTTCGATGCTTGCCAAGGTCGATGATGCTGGTCAAGTCGTTCCCGGATCGTTCACCTCGGCAACCGTCATGAATTTTGGCGTGGCCGAGAATAAGACCCTCGGCGAGGCGCTGGCTGGTTCGAGCGATATCATTGCTGCCCGCGATAGCTTGGTTGGCGCCGAAGTAGGGGATTCGACCGACTCCGGGAGGGTCTTCTGCCGAGCGGTCCAAAGGGAAGCCGAAAGGCTCGAGTTAGCCCCAATCGATGCCGGCCTCGCAGCTTGGGCGGCTCTGGCCGATCTGGCGCTACCCGACGCCAAGATGACCAACGCCATGGCGGGCTGCAATCGGATAGAACATTTCCGTGCCGTTGCCGTGGCGTCGAGTGCCGACCTGGCGGATGCGAACAATTGAAACAGTAAGGCGTGGAAACTAGACCCACGCGCCGTCATCACCTAAGGGGCGCGGGAAATCCCTTTAGCGAAGGACTCCCGCGACCCCATGGCCGCCCAATATGCATTTGTCATGAAGGACATGACCAAGTCCTTCCCCGGCGCCCAAAAGCCGGTGCTCAGCCACATCAACCTGCAATTCTATCACGGCGCCAAGATCGGCATCGTCGGGCCTAACGGCGCGGGCAAGTCGACCCTGGTGAAAATCATGGCCGGGATCGACAAGGACTTTGTCGGTGAGGCCTGGCCGGGCGAGAACGTCACCGTCGGCTATCTGCCGCAGGAGCCGCAGCTCGACCCCTCGAAGACGGTGCTCGAGAACGTCAAGGACGGCGCCCGCGACGTCGCCGACATGGTCGATCGCTTCAACGCGATCTCGGCCGAAATGGGCGACCCCAAGGACGACACCGACTTCGACGCGTTGATGGAGGAAATGGGTGAGCTCCAGGGCAAGATCGACGCGGTCGACGGCTGGACGCTCGACAACCAGCTCGAAGTCGCGATGGAGGCGCTGCGCTGTCCGCCGTCCGACAGTCCGGTCACCAACCTCTCGGGCGGTGAAAAGCGCCGCGTCGCGCTGACCCGGCTGCTGCTCGAAAAGCCCGGCATCCTGCTGCTCGACGAACCGACCAACCACCTCGACGCCGAGAGCGTCCAATGGCTGGAAAATCACCTTAAGGAATATCCGGGCGCGGTGCTGATGATCACCCACGACCGCTATTTCCTCGACAATGTGGTGAGCTGGATCCTCGAGCTCGATCGCGGAAAATACTTCCCTTACGAGGGCAATTATTCGACCTATCTCGAGAAGAAGGCCAAGCGCCTCGACCAGGAAGAGCGCGAGGAAAGCGGCCGCCAGACGGCGATCCGGCACGAGCTCGAATGGATCCGGCAAGGCGCCAAGGCCCGTCAGACCAAGTCGAAGGCGCGATGTCCCGGGCAAGGCGGAAATCCTCATCCAGGTGCCCGAGCGCCTCGGCGGCAAGGTCATCGAGGTCGAAGGCCTGAGCAAGGCCTATGGCGACAAGCTGCTGTTCGAGAATCTGTCCTTCACGCTGCCCCCAGGTGGCATCGTCGGCGTGATCGGCCCCAACGGCGCCGGTAAATCGACGCTGTTCAAGATGATCACCGGGCAGGAAAAACCCGACTCCGGACAGATCGACATCGGTCCGACCGTCCACCTCGGCTACGTCGACCAGAGCCGCGACCATCTCGATGGCAGCAAGAACGTCTGGGCAGAGATTTCCGACGGCCTCGATTACATGAAGGTCAACGGCCACGATCAGTCGACCCGCGCCTATGTCGGCGCGTTCAACTTCAAGGGCCAGGATCAGCAGAAGAACGTCGGCAAGCTGTCCGGCGGTGAGCGCAACCGGGTCAACATCGCCAAGATGCTCAAGCGCGGCGGCAACGTTTTGCTATTGGACGAGCCGACCAACGATCTCGACGTCGAGACCCTCGGCGCGCTCGAGGAGGCGATCGAGAATTTCGCCGGCTGCGCGGTGGTCATCAGCCACGACCGCTTCTTCCTCGACCGCCTCGCGACCCACATCCTGGCGTTCGAGGGCGACAGCCGGGTCGAATGGTTCGAAGGCAATTTCGCGGCCTACGAGGAAGACAAGGTGCGGCGTTTGGGCGAGGAAGCGACACGGCCGCACCGGATGACGTACCGGAAGCTGACACGGTAACGCCCGTCTCGAGCTTGAGCCCGGGGTCCAACGTCACATGCGAAAAGCCCGCCGGCTTGCGGCCGGCGGGCCCTTGCACGCTCGATTGGCTCAGGTCAGCTCTTGGTCGGGAACAGCGGGACCAGCAGGGTCCAGATACCGACGATGACGCCCATGACGGTCGACAGGACCTGCGCGTTGCCGAAGTCGCTGAACGCGTGGACCGATGTGGCGTACATGAAATAGGAGACGGTCGCGATGATCACCGCGATCCAGTCGGTGCTGCCGCCGCCGGCGGGCTTGGTCGCGAAGATCCGGAGGACGAACACCGCGCCTCCGATGAGAATCGCGAGAATGATACTGAGTACGAGTTTGTCGGCGCCCAGACCCACCGCCAGGGTCGTCAAACCGACGCCCTCGGCCGGGAAGAGCTTGACCAAGGATTCCATGTAGGCCGGTCGTTCGCCCTCGCTCAGCCCGGCCTGGTTGGCCGATCCGAAGCCGAGGCCGTTGCCCAGCCGCAAACTGCCCGTGAGTTGTAGGAGTGCCATGATTTGTTCCCCCTTTTCAGATCAAATCGAGCCAGCGTCAGAAACCACGAAAGGGAGTATTTGGCAAGTTAGGTGAATCTTTCTCCATGAATTTAACAGGAAGTTAAGCAACGAGAATGCCGAGGTACTTGTGCTGATCGTAATCTCTACTTTGCGACTATGGAATGGTGAGAGCGCGAGCTGGCATTTCATTGATGTGCCGACCGCTGATGCCGTCGACATCCGCGCCCATAGCCTCGTGAGTCGCGGCGGCTTCGGCTCGGTCCGAGTCGAAGCGACCATCGGCGACGTGACCTGGCGAACCTCGGTCTTCCCGCAAAAATCGGGCGGCTATCTGTTGCCGGTTAAAAAGGAAGTGCGCTGTATGGCCGGCATCGCCGCCGGCGACGACGTCACGGTCGAGCTCGAATTGCTGTGATTGAGTGCTGGCGTTGGGCGCAGAGGCCGGCCGCGGTCCGGTCGTATTGCTCGGCCATGGTCTCGAGCACGGACGACGTCTCGCGATTGTACATCGCGCCGGCGAGGCGGCGGCAGCGCCCGGCCTGATCGGCGAGCGCGTGGCTTTGTTCGTCGGTCACGTCGACCAGCATGTTGATCGCGCCGGTCAGCGCGCCGTCGGCATCGAACAGGGGTGTGGGGTAGGGGCGGAAGGCGCGGCGGGTCCCGTCAGGACGCTCGGCAATCGCGACCGCGTCGCGGACCACCCGCTGCTCGCGGATCGCCTCCGCCATCGGGCACTGATCGTGGGGCAGGAATTCGCCGGTCGTCGTGTAGATTTTCCAGGTGACGCACCAGCGGTCCTTGCCGAGCTGAGGCTGGCGCCCGGCCAGTTCGACACAGGCGCGGTTCCAGTAGGTCACGGCGCCGTCCGCATCGGTGGTGTAGATCGGCACCGGCAACTGATCGAGCACCGACCGCCAGGCGGGGATCGAGGCAAGCGCATGCAGCGCGGTGTCGAGACACTCTTGGGGATTTGCGGGGACCGGCATCCAACCTTCACTGAGAACAAGCAAAGGCGAGAACCGGCCCATAGTCGGGTTGTTCCGCTTCGAGACGAAAATGCGCGGGCTGTGTCCGCGACACCACAACGGCGTCAGCGCAGGCGCTTGACCATGATCCGGCCGTCGTCGCCGGCCTTGACCTCGAAGTTCGGCACCGCCTTGATCAGGTCGGACAGGCGGGTGAAGCCGTAATTGCGGGCGGCGAAGCTCGACACCGCCTTGGCCCGCTGGCCGAGTTCCGACAGCGGAGCATAGCCTTCCTCGTCGCGCTTCGAGGCCTTGTAGGCCGAACCGAGGACCTGGAGCAGTTCGGTGTCGACCGGCCGCTGGCCCTTCTCGGCAATCGGCTGATCGAGCGTTTCGTCCTCTGCCAGGGCGAGCGCGCTGACGTCGAAAAAGCGAGAGCAGGCCTGCTGGAACGACAACGGAGTCTTGGCCGTGCCGAAGCCATAGACCTGGAGCCCGTCCTCGCGGATGCGCTGGGCGAGCGGCAGGAAGTCGCTATCCGACGACATGATACCGAACCCGTCGACATTGCCGCGGTAGAGCAGGTCCATGGCGTCGATGGTCATGCGCATATCGGTCGCGCTCTTGCCCTTGACCACGTCGAACTGCTGCATCGGGACGATCGAATGCGGGCCGGTTTGGGCGCCCCAGCCCTTGAGGCTGGCCTTGGCCCAATTGCCGTATGCGCGGCGGATGTTGATCGTGCCGAGTTCGCCAAGGACGAGCAAAACCTCGTCGAGATGTTCGGGCGACGCATTGTCGGCATCGATGAGGAGCGCAACATTGTCGTCCGACTCGCCATTGCGATCGCGCATCAGTTCGAATCCCTTTCGTTCCGATATGCTCTCTACCGCGGCGGAGCGGAATGGCTACAGTGGGCGGGCACAGGCGTCGTACAAGATCGATACGGGAACGAATTGGCGTCTTGAGCACTGAACCCATGAGAGGGGGCGTGTATGGAAGGGAATAGGACGATGAGGAAGCTTGCACTTGGCGCAGCATTTGCCGCGAGCGTCGCCGTAAGCGGCTGCTCAACCTACGGAAGCGGCTATGGCTACGACCCGTATTACAACAATGGCTATTACAACGGTGACAGCCGCTATGGTTATGACAGCCAGGGCCGGCGCATCGCTACCGGCGCGGCGGTCGGGGCAGTCGGCGGCGCAGTTGCCGGTGCGATCCTGCCAGGCGTGAGCCCGGTCGGCGGCGCCGTGGCCGGCGCGATCCTCGGCGGCGTCCTCGGCGCGGTGATCAAGGGCAAGCAATATTACCGCGATACTCGCGGCTATTGCTATTACGTCGACCAGTACGGCCAGCCGCACTACGACTATAACGTACGCTGCTAGGTCGGTTCGCTAATCGAGACTGCTAAACGGGGCGGAACTTACCTTCCGCCTCGTCGAGCATGTACAGACGCCCCTCGGCGATCGAGAAATGCGCGCCGTGAAGCGTCAGGTCGCCAGCCTCCTCGCGTTCGGTAATCCACGGGAAGGTGCGCAGGTTGGCCAGGCTGACCTTGACCGCTTCCCATTCCATGTCCCGAAACGCGTCGCGGTCGAGCGTGGCATGGCGGGCCCGGACGTCGTCGCGGGCATCGTCGAGCATTCGGACCCAGTCGGCGATGAAATGGCCTTCGCCATGGTCGGTGTCCTGAAACTCGCCGGTCAGCCCGGCAGCGCAGCCGCCGCACATCCCGTGGCCCATCACCAGGATCTCGCCGACGCCGAGCTGGGTCACCGCAAACTCGAGCGCGGCGGAGACGCCGTGATAACCGCGGCTCGTCTCGTAGGGCGGAGCGAGGGCGGCGATGTTGCGCACGACGAACATTTCACCCGGCCTGGCGTCGAAAATCTGCGCCGGATCGACCCGGCTGTCGGCGCAGGACAGGATCATGATCCCGGGGCTTTGCCCTTCGGCGAGATCGGACCAGCGCTCGCGCTCGCGCGCCCAATCCTTGTGGCGGAAGCGGTGATAGCCGTCGATGAGCTCGGTGAGGTAAGTCATTCGTCCTGCGGCTAGCGGGGCGAGGGCAGGGGTGGCAAGCGCCAGGGTTGGCAATCAGGGGTGGCAATCGCTATCTGGCCGCCATGAACGCTCCCGCCACCGTTCCCAAGCAACGCAAGCCCGACTGGATCCGGGTCAAGGCCCCGGTCAGCGAAGGATATCATGCGACGCGCCGGCTGATGCGCGAGCTCAACCTCGCCACGGTGTGCGAGGAAGCGGCCTGTCCCAACATCGGCGAGTGCTGGACCAAGAAACACGCGACGGTGATGATCCTCGGCGATACGTGCACGCGGGCTTGCGCCTTCTGCAACGTCAAGACGGGCATGCCGCGCGCGGTCGATCCGCTCGAACCCGAGCACGTTGCGACCGCGGCCGCCGAGCTCGGCCTCGAACATATCGTCGTGACCTCGGTCGACCGCGACGACCTTCCCGACGGCGGGGCGTCGCAGTTCGTCAAGGTGATAGAGGCGCTGCGCAAGCGGACGCCGGCAACGACGATCGAAATCCTGACACCCGATTTCCGCAATAAGAGCGAGAGCGCGGTCGATGCGATCGTCGTCGCGGGGCCCGACGTCTACAACCACAATCTGGAAACCGTGCCGCGGCTGTACCCGACGATCCGCCCCGGCGCGCGGTATTACGCCTCGCTGCGCCTGCTCGAGAGCGTCAAGCGCAAGGCGCCGCACATCTTCACCAAGTCGGGCTTGATGGTCGGGCTCGGCGAGCAGCGCCTCGAGGTCCACCAGGTGATGGACGACATGCGCTCGGCCGGCGTCGATTTCCTGACTATGGGCCAGTATTTGCAGCCGACGCCGCGCCACGCGAAGGTCGAGGAGTTCGTCACGCCCAAGGCGTTCGAGGCTTATGCCGCGATCGCCCGCGCCAAGGGCTTTCTGCTGGTCGCCGCGTCGCCGCTGACCCGGTCGAGCTATCACGCCGGCGACGATTTCAAGGCGATGCAGGCGGCGCGCGCCGCGCAGCTCGCGAAGGCCTAATGCCGCGGCACAGCGAAACGCGGCATTTGCCGTACACGCCCGACCAATTGTTCGACCTCGTCGCCGACGTCGCCAAATATGACGAATTCCTGCCGTGGGTAGTCGCAGTCCGGGTGCGCTCGTCGAGCGAGACCGAAACGGTCGCGGATCTGGTCGTCGGATTCAATGCCTTCAAGGAACGCTTCACCAGCCGCGTCGAGAAGCAGCCGCCGGGACGGATCTGCGTCGATTACATCGAGGGTCCGCTCAAGTTCCTCCACAATGAGTGGCGCTTCGAACCTTCGCCGGACGGCGGGACCGACGTTCATTTCGCGGTCGATTTCGCGTTTAAGTCGCGGTTGTTCGAAACCCTTGCCGGGGCGATGTTCGATCGCGCGCTGCGGCGGATGATCGGTGCGTTCGAGCAGCGCGCGGCGGCGCTTTACGGCATCAGCAGGTCGAGCGCGCAAAGCGCGGCGTGAAGCCGCACGCCGGCGCGGCCTTCGTCCTTGAACACTTGCTGGTCGGCGACGATTTTCGCCGGATCGGCGTCGCGCTCGGCGAGCGCGAATACGACCGTACCAACCGGCTTGGCCGGGGTGCCGCCGCCCGGACCGGCAATTCCTGTGATCGCGACCGCGATATCCGCTTCCGATGCCGCCAGCGCGCCGCGGGCCATTGCCCAGGCGGTGGCGACGCTGACCGCGCCGAACGTGTCGACGACGTCCTCGCTGACCTTGAGCTGACGAATCTTGGCGGCGTTCGAATAGGTGACGTAACCAGCCTCGAACACGTCCGACGAGCCGGCGATTTCAGTCAGCGCCGCGCTAACCAGGCCGCCGGTGCAGCTTTCCGCGACCGCGATCCGCCGGGCGGCCTTGCGATTGGCTTCGATGACCTCGCGCGCCTTGTCGACGAGAACCTTGGGGAGGAGGGTGTCAGGCATTGCGCGCCAACCGGATGCTCGCGACAGCCTGCGCGGCCATGCCCTCGCGGCGGCCAGTGAACCCGAGACCCTCGGTTGTTGTCGCCTTGATGCTCACCTGATCCACGCCAATTTTCAGGATATCGGCGATTCGTGAACGCATCGCGTCACGGTAGGGGCCAATCTTCGGCTCCTCGGCAATGATCGTACAATCGACATGGTCGATGATCCCGCCGCGGGCGGAGACGCGCGCCGCAGCATCTACCAGAAAGAGGTCGGAGCTTGCCCCCTTCCATTGGGGATCGGATGGCGGAAAGTGTTGGCCGATGTCGCCGAGCCCGGCCGCCCCGAGCAGGGCATCGGTGATCGCGTGCAACACGACGTCGGCGTCGCTGTGCCCGGCGAGGCCGCGCGCATGCGGCACCGCAATCCCGCCGAGCATGATGGGGCCGTCACCGGCGAACGCATGGACGTCGAATCCCAGCCCGGTCCGAGAATGCGTGCGAGCGGCGATCCGTTCTTCGGCACGCGCCCAGTCATCCGGTGTGGTCAGCTTGTCGAGTTCGTGCGCGCCCGCCACAGCGGCAACCTCCAGTCCCGCCGCCCGAGCGACAAGCGAATCGTCGCTTGGGAAGGGCCCCTCCCAGCGGGCATAGGCATCTTTTATCTCGGCAAGGCGAAAGGCCTGCGGTGTCTGCACTCGGACCGCGCCTTGACGATCAATAGGTTCGCCTAAGAGCTCAGTCCATCTGGCGAGCGTATCGTTAATCGGGAGGACCGGCACTGCGCCTTCGAAGAATTCGAGCTGAGCGGCCAACCGGTCGATCACCTCCGGCGGGCAGAACGGACGGGCGGCGTCGTGAATCAGCACGACATCCCCGTCGATAACAGCCAAGCCGTTACGCACCGACTCACCGCGAGTAGCGCCGCCGATGATCGGCTCCACGTTTCCAAAGCCCCCGCCAACAGCGCGGTAGGCATCTTCGATTTGTCCATCGGCAACCACCACGCGGACGCGGTTGACAGCCGGGTGGTCGGCGAAGGCCATGACTGCGCGGCGAAGCACCGGCATTCCGCCGAGACTGCGAAATTGCTTTGGCTCGTCACCGCCGAGGCGTTCGCCCTTGCCGGCAGCAACAATGAGAGCAGTGACCGTCACAAAAACCCGTTCGCCCTAAGCTTGTCGAAAGGCTGCCTTTAGCTTCTGAGGCTGCAAAAGGAAGGACAGTCCCTCGACTGGCTCGGGACGAACGGTTGTGGGAAATGGCGCGGGCCACTATCTCCCGCCTCCGCATGAATGAGTTGAAGCCCATCAGGATCGGCCCGGTCGAGGTCGCCTCGCCGGTGATTCTGGCGCCGATGACGGCTGTCACCGACCTGCCGTTCCGCCGCGCGGTAAAGCGCTACGGCGCCGGGCTGACGGTGACCGAGATGATCGCCAGCCAGGCGATGGTCCGCGAAACTCGCCAATCGCTTCAGAAATCTTTGTGGGACCTGGCGGAAGAGCCGGTGTCGATGCAGCTCGCCGGTTGCGAGCCGCAAGTGATGGCCGAAGCCGCCCGGCTCAACGAGCAGCGCGGGGCGGCGATCATCGACATCAACATGGGCTGTCCGGTCAAGAAAGTGGTCAACGGCGAGGCCGGATCGGCGCTGATGCGCGACCTCAAGCTGGCCGCGGCGATCGTCGACGCGACGGTGAAGGCCGTGAGCGTGCCGGTAACGCTCAAGATGCGCATGGGCTGGAACCACGACAGCCTCAACGCGCCGGAGCTGGCGCGCATCGCCGAGGACCTGGGCGTAAAGATGATCACCGTCCACGGCCGCACGCGGTGCCAGATGTACAAGGGCGAGGCCGACTGGGCGTTCGTTCGCCAGGTCAAGGACGCGGTGTCGGTGCCGGTGATCGTCAACGGCGACATCTGCTCGATCGCCGATGCGCGCGAAGCGCTCGGTCAGTCGGGCGCCGACGGGGTGATGATTGGACGCGGCGCTTATGGGCGGCCGTGGCTGCTCGGCCAGATGATGGCCGAGATGAGCGGAGGAGGGGCCAAGCCCGACCCCAGCCTCGACGAGCAACTCGAGGTCATGCTCGAACAATATGAAGACATGCTTGAGCTCTACGGAACGCACACCGGCGTCAACCTCGCCAGGAAACACTTCGGATGGTATACCAAGGGTTTGCCGGGATCGGCTGAGGTTAGAAATCAGGTCAACCAGGAGCCCGATCCGGTGATCGTGAAGGGAATGCTGCGCGACTTCTACGCGCCCTGGCTGAAGCGGTCCGCCGCCTGAAACAATCTGGAACGACACAAGTGTGTTGTTAATGCAACGGCCATGCTAGGGGCCGGGGCAATGCATGCGCCTGCGGCCGAATCACCCCTGACATCGCGAGCGGAAAGCTGGCTCGAACGCGAGCGGGCGAGTGGGCGGCTGTACCGCCGAGTTGCCGTCGTAATTGCCGCATTCCTGGCCGCGATGCTGGTTTTGAGTTTCTGGCTGCTTCGCTATGGCGGCAACGAAGAGACGCTTCTGTCCCCGCCAGTCATTGCCCTGCTACTGGTGGCCAATCTCATCCCGGCTATCGCGCTGATGGTGCTGTTATCGCGTCGCATCGCCTTGCGGCGCGCGGAGCAAGGCGGACTCGGCAGCGGGCGGCTGCATACTCGCCTCGTTGCGCTTTTCTCCGTGATCGCCGCCGTCCCGACCGTCGTCGTCGCAATCTTCGCCTCGGTCCTACTCCAAAGCGGGCTCGAATTCTGGTCTTCGCATCGTGCTCGTACGATGATTGAAAATACAGTCGAGGTTGCTCGTGGTGCATATGGGCACGAACTCGCCCGCGTTGGAGACGAGGCGACAACGATGGCGGGCGACTTGGCCAATGCGCTTAAGCAGGTGCAGATCGATGACCCTCGGTTCAAAACTGCGCTCGCCTACCAGACCTATCGGCGTTCACTGAACGAAGCGGCCATCTTGAAACTCGGACCCGGCGGTGAGGTGCAGACTCTTGGTGTCGCGGTTGGGAGTTATGGAATTGATATCAACGAACGCCGCATCAAATCTGCAATCGCGAAGCTCGAGAGGCTTCCCGACAATGCCAGTGTCGACGCCGAGACTCCCAACCGCATTTCCGTACTGACGCGGCTGAATCTTGGCGCGGGGTCGTATCTTTACGTTGGCAGAGCCGACCCAGCAATCGCAGCTCAGATCAATCGCGCCAACGACGTACTCAAGGATTATCAAACGCTTCTTGAACGGTCGCGCGTCAATCAGCTCCGCTTTAACGCTGCGCTTCTGCTCGGCGCGCTCGTGATTGTCGGATTGGCAATTCTGGCTGCACTCAAGATCGCGGATTCGCTGGTCCGCCCAGTTGGGCAGCTGGTGGCCGCCGCAGGGCGCATCGAAGAAGGAGACTTTTCGACCCGCGTTCCGGTCGCCGACACCGAGGACGAGATTCATACGCTGGCGACCGCCTTCAACCGAATGACCGGGCGGCTTGAGGAACAGACCAATGCGCTCAAGGCCGCAAATGCTCAGCTCGAGACCCGCCGCGCGTTCATTGAAGCGGTCGTGTCGAGTGTCACCGCGGGTGTGATCGCGCTCGATTCGCGCAACCGGATTTTGCTCACCAACCGGTCCGCCGAGACCCTGTTGCAAAAGGGCGAGGAAGACCTCGAAGGGAAGGGCCTGGCCGAAGTCTCTCCCGACCTCGACGAGTTTTTGGGCGGCGACCAGGCCGAGGCCAATGTGATCGTCATCGCCGGGGCCGGGCAGCGTACGCTCGCGGTCAAGCGCGTGCGCTACCAGGACGGCAGCGTACTGACCTTCGACGATATCACCGATCAGCTGACCGATCAGCGACGGGCGGCTTGGTCCGACATCGCGCGACGGATCGCCCACGAGATCAAGAACCCGCTGACCCCGATCCAGCTCGCCGCCGAGCGGCTCCAGCGCCGGTTCGGCAAGGAGATCGCGTCCGACAAGGAAACCTTCCAACAGTTGACCGGGACGATCGTGCGTCAGGTCGGAGACCTTCGCCGGATGGTCGACGAATTCTCGAACTTCGCGCGGATGCCCAAGCCGGCCTTCCGCGACGAGAACATCCACGACATCGCCCGCCAGGCATTGTTCCTGCACGAAGTCGCGCATCCGGGGATCATCTTCACGCTCGATCCGGCGCAGGGCGACTTCCGCATGGTGTGCGACCGCCGTCAGCTCGGGCAGGCGCTGACCAACGTCGTCAAGAACGCGGTCGAAGCGATCGAGAGCCGCAAGAGCCGCGGCGAGCATAGCCTCGCCGGCGATCGCGTCGAACTTCGCCTGCATGACGAGGACGGTCACCTGATCGTCGACGTTATGGATACCGGCGTCGGGCTGCCCGAGGAGCGCGAGCGGCTGACCGAACCCTATATGACGACCCGGGTGCGCGGCACCGGCCTTGGCCTCGCGATCGTCAAGAAGATCGTTGAGGAACATATGGGCGAGATCGCGTTTCTCGATCGCCCGGGCGGCGGAACCCATGTCCGGATCGCCTTCGATACCGACAAGCTTGAGGCGCTGCTATCCGAGGATGCGGCGTCATTGACCGATGACGAACGTGATGAGGGTGAGGGTACGGACTGATGGCGCTTGAGGTCCTGGTAGTCGACGATGAGGCGGACATCCGCGACCTGGTGAGCGGGGTGCTGGAAGACGAGGGCTATGCCGTGCGCACCGCGGCCGACAGCACCCAGACGCTCGAAGCATTCGAGGAACGGCGCCCGTCAATGGTCCTGCTCGATGTTTGGCTCCAGGGCTCGCGGCTCGACGGGCTACAATTGCTGCAGGAGATCAAGCGCCGCGACCCGACCGTCCCGGTGCTGATGATCTCGGGCCACGGCAATCTCGACACCGCGGTCGCTGCGGTCCGCGAAGGCGCGATCGACTTCATCGAAAAGCCGTTCGAGGCCGAGCGGCTGATCTATCTGGTTGATCGGGCGACCGACACCGAGCGACTTCGGCGCGAGAACGAGACTCTCCGCCGCCAGGCTGGTCACGAAGAATTCCTCCACGGCAGCTCGATTGCGATCAACACCGTCCGTGCGACGTTGAAGCGGGTCTCGCCCACCGGGAGCCGGGTGTTGATCACCGGGCCCGCCGGGGTAGGCAAGGAAATCGCCGCCCGGATGATCCACAATTGGAGCCCGCGCGCCAAGGCGCCGTTCGTGGTGCTTCCCGCCGCGATGATGAGCCCCGACCGGGTCGAAGAGGAACTGTTCGGTAGCGAGATCGACGGCGCCGTCCGTCCTGGCCTGCTCGAACACGCCCATGGCGGCACCTTGTTCCTCGACGAAATCGCCGACATGCCGCTGACCACACAGGGAAAAATTCTACGCGTCCTGACCGACCAGAGTTATTCCCGGGTCGGCGGGCAGCGTCCCGTCAAGGTCGACGTGCGGGTGCTCTCGGCGACCGCGCGGAACCTGTCGGAGGAGATCGCGGGCGGGCGCTTCCGCGAGGATCTGTACTACCGCCTGAACGTGGTTCCGGTGCGCATTCCACCGCTGCGCGAACGGCGTGAGGATATTCCGGAAATGGTCCATTACTTCCTCGCGCGGTTCGCTGCGGAGCGGCATATGGCGACCCCGGACATGTCCGACGAAGCGATGGCTGCGCTCCAGGCGCACGACTGGCCCGGCAACGTTCGCCAGCTTCGGAATATCATCGAACGGACCATCATTCTTGCGCCGGGTGACCGGATGACGTGCATCGATGTCGACCTGCTTCCGCCCGAGACGCTCGAGAATCAGAATGCGATGGGTGGATCGACCGCCGCGGTGGCGATCATGGGCAGTCCGCTGCGCGAAGCCCGGGAATCGTTCGAGCGCGAGTATTTGAAAATCCAGATCCGCCGTTTTTCCGGCAACATCTCACGCACCGCATCGTTCATCGGGATGGAACGGTCGGCGCTGCACCGGAAGCTCAAGGCTCTCGGCATCGGCGACAAGAAAGAAGGGGAAGAGTAGGAGCCAGTCGCGTCCATGTCCGCTCGAACGCTCACCCTTCAGGACCATTTTCTCAACAGCATTCGGCGCGCCAAGCTGCCGGTGACGATTTTCCTGTTGAAGGGCGTGAAGCTACAGGGCGTGGTCACCTGGTTCGACGCCTTCTCCGTGCTGCTACGGCGCGAGGGCACGTCGCAACTGGTTTACAAGCATTCGATTTCGACCATCATGCCGAGCGACACGGTGCCGGGTTTCGTCGCCAACGCCCCGGGCGAACTCCGGCAGGGCGGCCGCGCGGCGCTCCAGGACTTGTTCCTGGCGGCGGCGGCCCGCGAACAACAGAGCATGACCTTGTTCCTGGTCAATGGCGTCATGCTCCAGGGCTCTATTACCGCGTTCGATCAATTCGCGCTGCTGCTCGAACGTGGCGGGCAGATCCAATTAGTCTACAAGCACGCGATCTCGACCCTGCAGCCGGCGCACCCGCTCAATCTCGACGCGCGCCCGCTCGGGGACGAGGCGGAGGACGACCCTGAATAATTCCAACGGGATCGACGCCAATGAGGTCGCACGCGGCGAGCGGGCGGTGATCGTCGTGCCGGAAATGCCGCGCGAGGCCGCGCGCCGGTCCGCCGATGCGCGTCTCGACGAGGCCAAAGGCCTGGCCGAGGCGATCGGCGTGCGGGTCGTTGGCGAGCGCACAATCCGGTTACGGACGGTCCGGCCGGCAACGCTGATCGGCAAGGGCCAGGCGGAAGAGGTTGCGACACTGGTCAAGGATGGCAGCGCGGGGCTGGTCGTAATCGACGCGCCGCTGGCGCCGATCCAGCAGAAGAACCTCGAAGACGAGATTGGCACCAAGGTCATCGACCGGACCGGGCTCATCCTCGAGATTTTCGGCGAGCGTGCGGTCACCGCCGAAGGGCGGCTGCAGGTCGAACTTGCGCATCTCGATTATCAGGCGGGACGGCTGGTGCGCAGCTGGACCCACCTCGAGCGCCAGCGTGGCGGCTTCGGCTTCCTCGGTGGCCCAGGCGAAACCCAGATCGAAGCCGACCGGCGGTTGATCCGCGACCGCATGGCCAAGATCAGGCGCGAGCTCGACCAGGTGAAGCGGACCCGTTCGCTCCATCGCGATCGGCGCCAGCGCGCGCCATGGCCAGTGATCGCGCTGGTCGGCTACACCAACGCCGGGAAGTCGACGCTTTTCAATCGCTTGACTGGTGAAGCCGTGTTCGCCGAGAATCTGCTGTTCGCCACGCTCGATCCGACCATGCGCGATATCCGCCTGCCCGGGTTCGACAAGGTCATCCTGTCGGACACGGTCGGGTTCGTGTCCGACCTGCCGACCGAGCTGATCGCCGCCTTCCGCGCGACCCTCGAGGAAGTCCGCGAGGCCGATCTTCTCGTGCACGTGCGCGACATGAACCATCCGGATCACGAAGCGCAGCGCGACGATGTCGATGACGTGCTCAAATCGCTCGGTCTGGGCGAGGAGGGGGCCCCGTCGCGAATCGAGGCGTGGAACAAGCTCGATTTGCTGTCTGCGGAAGAGGCCGGACGGCTGGCCGAGGATGCGAGGCGCCGTGACGATGTGATCGCGATCTCGGCATTGACCGGTGAGGGGCTCGACGCCCTGCGAACCCGGATGGCGGAAGCATTAAGAAGCGGCGAGCAGGTCCACGAGATTCGGCTTCCAGCTGGGAAGGGCGAGCGGATCGCCTGGCTCCACGCCCGCGGCGAAGTGCTTAAGCAGAGCATGGACGAGGACGAGGTCAAATTATCGGTGCGGCTGTCACCGGAGAATTGGGCGCGGTTTCAGGCGTTCGAGGCGGCCTGACGCGCCTTCGCCGCAGTCCACAACGCTTCTTTCTCTTCGAGCGGCAGGTCGGTGAAACCGGGCGCTTGCTCAATCTCCCGAAAGCGGCGCTCGAACTTGCGATTGGCTTCGCGCAGCGCGGCTTCGGGTTCACTGTTGAGATGGCGTGCGAGGTTCACGACGGCGAACAGCAAATCGCCAAGCTCTTCGAGTTTGCGATCATGTTCGGTTTCCGCCTCGAGTTCGGCCAGTTCCTCGTCGATCTTGGCGCGCGGGCCCGACACATCTGGCCAATCGAAGCCGGTGCGGGCAGCTCGCCGTTGAAGCTTCGCGGCCCGTTCCAGCGCCGGAAGCGCCAAAGCAACGCCGGCCAAGGCGCTCTTGTCCGGGTTTGCGGCGCGTTCTTCCGCCTTGATGATTTCCCACAGATGGTGGCCACCATGCTCGGCGTCGCCAAAAATGTGCGGATGGCGGCGCTCCATCTTGTCGCAAATCCGGCCGATCACGTCATCGAGCGTGAAATGACCGGCTTCCTCGGCCATTTGCGAATGAAACACGACCTGGAGTTGGAGATCGCCGAGTTCATCAGCGAGTGAGTCCATATCGTCACGCGCGATCGCGTCGGCGACCTCATAGGCTTCCTCGATGGTGTAGGGCGCGATCGTCGCGAAATTCTGCACGCTGTCCCATTCGCATCCGCTGACCGGGTCGCGGAGCCGGCGCATGATCGCGGCGAGACGCGCGATTGGGAGCTCAGGCGGCATGAAGGGGCCCTTTCTCTCTTTCTTAATTAAGTATGATAATATGTATTATGTAAAGTGACCGAAGGATCAGGGGACCAGAACCAGCCAGCGTCCCTCCACTCCCCAGCGGCTCAGCGACGACAGGAAGTTCATCCCCAACACGTTGAGATCGTCATGGTCCGCAATCTGAAGCCCGACGTCGTGGCGCTCAATTCCGCCCACCTCGAGGTCGCGAGCGCGGCCCGTGGCGACGCGAATGATGCCATTGCCGGTGCGGACAAACTGGTCGGCACGCGGCGAAACCGGAACTCCGGCCCTGTTAGCCGTGTCACGGTCGATTGTCGTCATGGTCGCGCCGCTGTCGACAAGGAATTTGACCGGAATGCCGTTGACCTTGGCTTCGACCCAGAAATGGCCATCGATAGCCATCGGAATGCGGGTCTCGCGGCCCTGGACAATCGGTGTGCCGATTGCTTCGGCCTTTAGACGCTGCGCAACCCAGCTGAAATTGTCGCGGAATGTGAACAAGATGAAACCGGCACCGAAGATTGCGACCCAGGCCAACGCCATGGTCAAGAGCTTCGCAATCGGTTCCCGCCGCGACATCAAACTGCCGAGCACGAGCATGATCGCCATCAGGATGTAGACGCCGCCAAGCATCAGATCGTTGGTCATAGGTGGATCTCGAGCCCGTCATGGGCTGGCGCCGCCCAATCGGGCAGTTCGGCGACCAATGTGCGATAGTCGAGCCCGTTCCCCATGTGCGTCAGATAGACTTCCCCAACGCGGAGGTCCCGGGCCCAGCCGAGCACCCCGTCGAGATGGGCATGAGTCGGGTGCGGCGAACGTGTCAGACAATCGGCGATCCACACGTCGACGCCTTCGTACAATTGCGCCATGCCGTCGCTCAACGCGTTGAAATCGATGGCGTAAGCAACCGACTTGCCTCGCTCGTCTAAGCGCATGCCGAGCGAGGTCGGGCCGCCGTGTGGCTGATCGACGAAGCGGACAGTCGCATCGCCAAACACCCACTCTTCGCCCAGTTCATGCGGCTCGACGATCGGCCGGTAAAATTCGGTGCGCGCGAAGGCATAGGCGAAGCGCTGCTCGAGCCTCGTGAGCGTCTCGGCGCGGCCGTACAGCGGGACAGCGTGACCGAGCGCCTGGGCGATCGGGCGGAGGTCATCGATGCCGTGCACGTGGTCGCCATGGTCGTGCGTGACGATCACCGCGTCGACCTGGCCGACATTCGCGGAGAGCAATTGCTGGCGAAGGTCGGGCCCGCAGTCGACGAGAACGCGCTGTCCACTGCTTTCGACCAGGATCGACGAGCGCATGCGGGCGTTGCGCGGCTCATTGGGGTCGCACTGCCCCCAATTGTTGCCGATCTTGGGGACTCCGGTCGACGTCCCGCAGCCGAGAATGCGGACTTTCACGCTTCCGCCCTTTGGGCCTTCTTGAACAGCTTGAAGAAATTGGCGGTCGTCGCCTCGCCAAGCGCCTCAGTCTCCTCGCCCCGCAACTCGGCGACGAAGGCCGCGGTGTCGGCGACGAACGCCGGTTCGCACTTCTGGCCGCGGTGCGGGACGGGGGCGAGGAACGGCGCGTCGGTCTCGACCAGCATCTGGTCGGCCGGCAGCCATTTCGCGATGTCCTGGAGATCCTGGGCGTTCTTGAAGGTCACGATTCCGCTTAGCGAGACGAAGAAACCAAGATCGAGACCCTTGCGCGCCAGCCCGGCCGAGCCGGTGAAGCAGTGGAGGACGCCGGTCACGCCTCCCCCCTTGACCGCCGCGTCGAGGATTTCGGCCGTGTCCTCCTCGGCGTCACGGGTGTGGACGACCAGCGGCAGACCGGTTTGCCGCGCCGCCTCGATATGCGCCTCGAACCGTTCACGTTGCGCCGCGCGGTCGGACTTGTCGTAATAATAGTCGAGCCCGCACTCGCCGATCGCGATCACACGGGGATGTGATGTGGCGGCGCTCAGGGCCGCGGCGCCGAGGTCGGGATGGGCGTCGGCCTCGTGCGGATGGACCCCGACGCTCGCCCAAACGTCCGGGTGGCGCTCGGCGACGGCGATGACGTCACCCCATTCCTTCTGGCGCGTGGAGATGTTGAGGAAGCCGGCGACGCCGCGTTGGCGCGCGTTTTCGAGTACTTCGTCCTGACGTTCGGCCAGTCCCTCATAATTGAGATGACAATGACTATCGATCAGCCTCATCCCGTAGCCTCTTGGGCCTCTTCTTCCTCGAGTTCGAGCCTGGGGAACAAGGGTATCGGCTGTGAGATTGGAGTTGCGCCCTCGCCCGCCGCAATCACGGCCAAAAGCTTCTCAGCGGATTCGGGAATGATCGGCGCGATCGCCCGCGCCAGTTCGCGCACTGCGACGACGATCGTGCCAAGGACGGCCGCCATGCGCCCGGGATCGGTCTTGCGCAGTGCCCACGGCGCTTGCGCGTCGATATAGACATTGCAGGCGAAGACCGCGCGCAGCCAGGCTTCGATGCCCTGACTGAACGCGAGGCGCTCGAACGCGTCGGGAACTTCGCGCAGCGTTGCCTCTTCGACCACGGCGAGCAATTCGCGGTCGGCGCCGGCATTTCCGGGCTGGGGAAGAACGCCGTCCAAATTCTTGAAGATCATCGACAAACTGCGCTGCGCGAGATTGCCGAAGCTGTTGGCGAGCTCGGCATTGGCGCGGGCGACGATCGCCTCGGCGCTGTAGCTGCCGTCCTGACCGAACGGTACCTCGCGCAGCAGGAAATAGCGCAAGGCGTCGACCCCGAAGCGCTCGGCGAGCACCATCGGGTCGACCACATTGCCGACGCTTTTCGACATCTTCTCGCCGCGGCTGAGCAGGAAGCCGTGGCCATAGACCTGTTTGGGCAACGCGATCCCGGCCGACATCAGGAATGCCGGCCAATAGACCGCGTGGAAGCGGACTACGTCCTTGCCAATCAGATGGACGTTCGCCGGCCAGTAGCGCTGCCACAGCTCGGTATCGTCAGGATAACCGAGGCCGGTCAAATAGTTGGTGAGCGCGTCGAGCCAGACGTACATCACATGGCCGGGGCTCTCGGGCACGGATACACCCCAGTCGAAGCTGGTGCGCGAGATGCTGAGGTCGGACAGGCCGCCCTCGACGAAGCGCATCACTTCGTTGCGACGGCTGTCGGGCTGAATGAAGTCCGGTTGAGCGGCGTAAAGGTCGAGCAACGGTTGCTGATACTTCGACAGACGGAAGAACCAGCTTTCTTCGACGGTCCATTCGACCGGCGTTCCCTGTGGTGAAAGCTTTTCGTCGCCCTCGCCCGCGACCAGTTCGCTCTCGTCGTAATAGGCTTCGTCGCGGACTGAATACCAACCCTCGTAGCGCCCGAGGTAGAGGTCCCCCCTCTCTTCCATCGCCTTCCAGATGGCCTGGCTGGCGCGATAATGATCGGGCTCCGACGTCTGGATGAAGCGGTCATATGAAACATTTAAAACGTCGCACATATTCTGGAAAAGAAGCGACATTTTGTTTGCGAACGCGCGGGGTTCGGTGCCCTCCGCACGCGCCGCCTGGGCCATTTTTAGGCCATGCTCGTCGGTCCCCGTCTGGAACCGCACGTCGCGGCCCTGAGCGCGCTGGAAACGGGCGATGACGTCGGCGGCGATGGCCTCATAAGCGTGGCCGATGTGCGGCGGCCCGTTGGGGTAGCTGATCGCGGTCGTGATGTAGAAGGGCTCGGCCATGTCCGCCCGCCCTAACCGCCCCTTGTCAGAGCATCAAGGAAGCGGCTGATCGGGGACCGAGGCGAGGATGCCGCCGATCTGGAACACGGTTGCCGCCGGATCGAGCGACAGCCGCGGCGCGATCGCGGCAATCTCGCGCGCTTTGGCATAAGCGTCGAGCGCGCGGTCGCGGCGTGGACCGTCGAGCTTGCGCGCTTCACGGGCGATCAGCGACGGAGCGAGATCGAGGAAGGCGGCGTAGCGTTCGGCGGCGCCGCGCTTGCCCAGTTCCTGCGCGAGATCGGAGCGGCGGGCGTTGGTCGGGTCGCCCTGGCGCAGAATCGCCAGCGCGGCGTCCTCCAGCTTGGCGAGGCTGAGCTCGGCGAAAGCGAGCGCCCGCCCGGCCGAACCGAACGACATCGCGATGATTTTCTCGCGCTCATTGGCGCTGATCTCAGGGGCTCGGGATTCGAGGACTGACGTCATGGCGTCATCGTCAAGCGGTTGAAAATCCAGCCTTCTGCAACGCGATCTTATGGTCGGGAGGAGCCGGCCCGGCGCGTGGCTGACAAGGAAGAACAGACTGTTGGGCGGCGGCTCCTCAAGCATTTTAAGGAGCGCGTTGGCACCCGACGCTTCGAGTTCGTCGACCGCATCGATCACCGCGACCCGCCAGTCGGACATCGCCGGGCTGAGGTCGAACAGGTCGCTCAGGCCGCGTACCTGATCGACGCTGATGTTGCGCGCGAGATTGCCCGTCTTCTCGTTCTCAACTCGTCGTAGCCAGCGCATGTCGGGGTGGCTGCCGGCCTCGATCAGCTTGACCATGGAATGTTTATCGTCGGTGTCGATTCCAGGCAGATCGGACGGCGGGCCGGCGGCATCGGCAAGCACGCGACGTGCGGCAGCCTCGGCGAAGCTCGCCTTGCCGACGCCCTTGGGCCCAGCAAGCAGCCATGCGTGGTGCAGCTTGCGCGTTGCCCACGCGCTGGCGAACTGGTCGACGGCCTTGTCTTGCCCGACAATCACGGCAGAAGATCCTGAATGGCGTCAAGCAGCCGCTGCGTGACCTCACGCGGCTCCCCCGAGGCGTCGATCAATCTGACCCGCTCGGGTTCCTCCGCGGCGATCAGGCGGAAGGCGGTCGCAACCTTGTGGTGGTAATCGGCATCGCGTCCGCCAATACGATCGCTGCCTTCGCTGTCACGAGCCTGAGCCCGCGCGCTGCCTTCCTCGAGCATCAAAACCAGGCTGCGATCCGGGAAGGTTTCACCGATTCCGAACGCGTTGATGTCGCGTACCGCCTCGATCCCCAATCCTCCGGCGCCGCCCTGGTAAGCGAGCGAACTATCGATGAAACGATCCGAGACAACCCATTTGCCAGCAAGCAATGCCGGGCGAATGACCTTGTCGACATGGTCGGCGCGAGCGGCGGCAAACAACAGCGCTTCTGCGTGCGCGCCCCAACGGTCGTCCGATCCGGTCAGCAGTAGTTCGCGGATCCGCTCCGTCCCTTCGCTGCCGCCGGGTTCGCGAGTCTCGACGACGTCGATGCCATGGCCGCGGATGGCGTCTGCGAGCGCGCCGACCTGCGTCGACTTGCCGACCCCTTCCCCGCCCTCGAGGGTGATGAACTTACCGTGTTGGCTCATGCCATCCCGATGAGCGACTTGAGGCCGAGCCAGATGCGGCCGAAGAAGCCGGCCTTGCCGACATCCTCACCCGCGACCAGCGGCACGATTTGCGGCGGAGTGTCGGGCGTGGTCACGACCAGGTCGGCGATATGGTCGCCCTTGGCGATCGGCGCGGCGATCGGGCCCTGATAGCGGATTTTTATCGAGGTAGCTCCGCTCGCCAACCCCGCGGGGACGGTCACCGCGAGGTTGCGCGGAGCGACCAAGGTTACTTCGCTGCTGCTCCCCAGTTGCACCTTGGCGGAGCCGACCTTGGCGCCGGCCTGGAACAAGGGCTTGGCGGCCCAGGCGTTGAAGCCCCACTGGATTAGCCGGGTCGATTCCTGGACCCGCGCATTCCAGCTCGGCAGACCGGCGACCACTTCGATCAAGCGGCGGCCGTTCTGATCAGCCGAGCCGGTAAAGCCATAACCCGCCTCGTCGGTGTGGCCGGTCTTGAGCCCGTCCGCGCCGGGCACGTGGCCGAGGATGGGATTGCGGTTCTGTTGAGTGATGTCCTGTCCGGAGCCGAGCGTCTTGCCCCAGGTGAAACTCGGCTGCGAATAGAACTTCTTGTAAAGCGCGTAGTGGTTCTCGATCTCCGACCGGGCCAAAGTCGCAAGATCGCGCGCGCTGACGTAGGTCACGCCATTGTCGGGCCAGCCGTTGGCGGTGCCGAAATGGCTGTTGGTCAGTCCGATCTTCTGCGCCACCGCGTTCATCTGCCCGGTGAACGCCTGCTCGGTCCCGGCAATGCATTCGGCGAGCACGACCGAGGCGTCGTTGCCCGACAAAGTGACGATCCCGTGGAGCAGATTCTCGAGGCTGACCTGTTCGTTGGCCGACAGGAACATGGTCGATCCTGCCTGCGGCCCGTGCCATTTCGCCCAGGTTTCGGGCCGGACTGTGCACATCTTGCTCAAGGCCAGCTGCTTCTTGTCGATCAGCTCGAACGCGACCTCGACAGTCATCATCTTGGCCATCGACGCCGGCGGCATGCGCCCGTCCGCTTCCTTCGCGTAGAGGACCGCGCCCGACGAGACGTCGATCAGATAGGCGTATTTTGCCGGTGTATCGAAGGTCGGCGCGGCCGCCGGAGCGGCGCTCGTGACCAGAAAGGAAGTGGCGGCGGCAAGTGGGATCGAACGGGTCATGAACAGCGGTACCCTCGGCTGAATCGGCGAACGCCCTGCTCTATCGCCGTGCAATCGCGTCCGCCAGCAGTCCGACCGACATCGCGTAGAAATTCGAGCAATTATAATCGAGGATTGCCCGATAATTGTTGGTCAGGAGGTAGCCCGAACCGTTCGCGCCCTCGGGCTCGAACAGCGTCGCCAGCTCATTATCTGGCACCTTCGCCCTGTAGGGAACCAGCCCGAGCGCGCGCCATTCCCGCACGGTGAGCCAACGCGTGTGACGCTTGTAGACCTGCGGGCAGCGCGACGCGGTCAGGGTCGAACGAAGGGCGTAGCGGTTGAGGTTGGCGGGGACCTGGACCGACACGCCCCATGGCACCGACGGCTTCCACCCCGCGTCGCGCAGGTAGGAGGCGATCGAAGCCAGCCCGTCGAGCTCATTGGCCCAGATATTGGCATAGCCGTCCGCATCGCCGTCGGCACGAAGGCGCAACGCAACCGAGGGTAGGAATTGCGGGAAACCGGTCGCCCCGGCCCAGCTGCCCTTGAGCATGTACCGCGGGACGCCCTGGTCCATCAGCTTCAGGGTCGAGATGAACTCGTTTTCAAACATGCTGCGGCGGCGCCCGCCGTAGGCCAGGCTGGCGAGGGTCTGGAGCAGGTCGAGCCGTCCGGTGACGGTGCCGTAACTGGTCTCGTGACCGTAAATCGCCATCAGCACCGAGGGATCGACGCCATATCGCGCCTCGATCGCGCGCAGCTGGTCGTAGCGGTCGTAATAGCGCGCCTGGCCGCGGCTGATTAGCGACGTGGTGACGTGGGTGCGAATGTAGGGCTGCATCGACGGGATTCCGCCCGAGCTCGACGCGAGCGGTTCGGCATGATCGAGCGCGATCACCTGGCGGTTGATCTCGAGCCCCGGGATCACCGCCTGGATGGTCGCTTCACGAACGCCCTGGAGCCGCGCCAGCGCGATCAGCCGGACCTTGTAGGAAGCCCAGGGGTCGGCGACCGGGGTGACAGGCGCGGCATAGACCGGCTGCCCATAAGGCGATTGCGCGACCGGAAGCGGCGGCGAGGAATAAGCCTGCGACAGCGCCGCCGCCGACAGACCAATCCACGTCCAGGGCACCGCTCCGAGCAATCCACTCTCCTCAATCTCGCCGAGGCTAAGCGGTAAAACCGCCGGACCGCCAGCATGTTTCACCGCGCGCCTTGCACAGCCCGACGCCCCGGACGATATGCGACCGCCGATTAAGGAGAGGTGGCCGAGTGGTTTAAGGCAGCGGTCTTGAAAACCGCCGTGGGTGCAAGCCCACCGTGGGTTCGAATCCCACCCTCTCCGCCATTGCCCGGCCGGTTCGATGGCTCACCGCCAAGCTGCCGAACCATCCCGTAGTGGGACGGGCGCGAGAATACGACCTCGACAAGCCAACGTATTTAACCGATTTTAACCACAGGGTTCGTGCGAGTCGCGCGAGCCTTGGTGCGCGCGTATTGTCCGGGCGAAGGCCATGCGCCTCTGGTGGGCCTTTTCGCCGATTTGCTAGCAGGGGGTTTCGTGGTCGGTACCGACGTGTTCCTGTCTTATTCCCGGGTAGACCGGGCAGCGGCTAAGCACATCGCGGATTGCTTCGGCGCCGAAGGCATCAACGTCTGGTGGGACGCGGCCCTGCAATCGGGCCAAACCTTTGACGAGGTCATCGAGCGCCGGCTGAGGGAAGCCAAAGCGGTCGTCGTGCTGTGGTCTCCGCGTTCGGTCGCGTCGCGATGGGTGCGCGCCGAGGCGACGCTCGCCGACCGGCAGAACAAGCTTGTCCCGGCGATCATCGAGATCTGCGACCGGCCAATTGCGTTCGAGCTGACGCACACCGCCGATTTGTCCGAATGGACCGGCGACACGTCCGACACCGCCTGGCGGAGCTTCGTCGACGATGTTCGCCGCCTCGTCGATCGCGAGGCCGAAGCCGCGCCGGCCGTGGCCGCGGCCAAACCGAGCAGCTCAAATCTCAGCCGCTTCGCGGATCCCCCGATTCCGCGTCCGCAACGCGCCGGTCCGCAAGGGGACGACATCAGTTTTGCGGTGGCGAACCGCCGCACGGCGCAGCCCCCGGGCGCGCTGGAGGATGCGCAGGACGAGTTCCACTGCCTGAAGCTAACCGGCGGGGAGCAAGGCGACGAGATGTTCGTCCTCGGGTCCGCCAGCCTCAAGATCGGTCGCAGCGCGCCGGCCGATATCGTTCTTGCCCACCCGAGCATCTCACGCGAGCATTGCCTGATCGGGCTCGCCAACGACGAATTGCTGGTCACCGACCTCAATTCGACGAATGGTACATTCATCGATGGAGTGCGCGTCGCGCGCTCTACGATCCTGCCGGTTGGCTCGGAGCTGAAGGTCGGCCAGGTTGTGCTGACGCACGAGACCCACACGCGCGCCGAAACGTCGCAACTGGGCAGGCCCGCGAACACCGACCGCGATGGTGGCTTTCGCCCGGTTCGGGTCGCCGCCAGGCCCTAAACCAGACGCCAGCCGCAACCTGACTAGCGCGATTGCTTCACCAGGAACTGAATGTAGGCCCGCGTCTGGCTGGCTTGCTTGATCAGCCGGTCAGCTTCCTTGTCCGATGACACACCCCGCATCGAATCCTTCGCGGTCTTGAGGTACGAATCATAATTGCGAGCAAGCTGCGCATTCTGGCTGTTGCCGGAGCGCATGACCTGTTTGGCCATGGCTCGCCCTTCATCGACGATCGCGTTCAATTGCGCGACCTTAGCTGGTGACACACCGCTCGACGAACTCGACGCAGCCGAGGTCGCAGCAGCGGTTTTCTCGCCGGGCTTGCCCGGTGCTGGTGTCGCTGCGGTCTTTGCCGTCTGAAGTTTCGCCGCTTTGTCCGCCGCTCGTTTCATCTGCGCCAGCTGCGCTTCGGCGGCGGCGGTTTTGGCTGACTCCTTGCGCAGCTGAGCGTCGGCATCCGACGGTACGACTGCTTGTTCGGCTCCCGCTGGCGCGGCGGTGTTCTGCGCCGCATCCAGCACTGGATTCGGAGCCAGCCCGGGATCGGTGACCGCCTGCGCCGCCGCTGTGTGCTGCGAGCTCGCTGCCGCCGTATTGGCTTGCGGCCCACTGCCGCGAAGCAAGATTACAGTGCTGCCGCCGATAACCAGTAAACCAACCGCCGCGGCCCCGACCAATATCGGGCTTATCTTTCGTGCGGGCTTTTCAGCCGTACTTTGGTCGGCGGTCTTCGAGGCAGCTTTGTCGGTTGCGTCCGCCGCAGCCACCGCATCAGCCTTACCCGATGTGCCTTTCTTGCCCTCGCCAGCCTTCCCCGCTTCGCTTGCGTCGCCTGATGCGCCACGCTTGTGCGTCTTGTTCGTGTCCTCTCCCAACCGCTTGAATTGGGCTTGTTTTGGGTCGGTCGGAACGTCGGTTTCGACGACGGTTTTTTCGAACCCGCCCGGCGCCGTAGCGACCGGAACGATCTCTTCGGACGTGACCTGTTGCGAATAAAAATGCGTCGATTCGTCAACGTCTTCAGAATCTTCGTCCGCCTCGAGCGGCTTGCCGAACATCTCCAGCCACTCAGTGATCGACTGCGGTCGCTCGTCGGGCTTGATCGTCATGGCCACGTCGATCGCCGCCAGGAACTTCTTGCCGTAGCCCGGCCATTTTCCGGCGCCCAACGGAGTGCCGAGCCCGGCATGCAGCCGCTCAAGAACTTCCGCCGGCTTTTCGCCGGTCACACACTCGTACATCACGACGCCGAGGGCGTAGATGTCGGTCCACGGACCCTGATCGTATGTCCGCACATACTGCTCGATCGCCGCATAGGGCGGCGTGTGGAAGGTGACGGTGGTGCTGGTCGCCTCGGCTGTCGTGAAGCGCGCGGAACCAAAATCGATGAGAACGGGCCGATTGTCCTCGTTGATCAGGATGTTCGGCGGCTTGATGTCGCGGTGGAGCACGCCAACCCGGTGCGCCCGGTCGAGTCCTTCGGCGATCGGCCGCAGGATGCCCCACAGGCTGCGTTCGTTGAACCGCCTGCCCTGCCGCAGCATCTTCGACAGCGAAATGCCGTCTTCGAAGTCCATCACGATGTAGGCCGTGCCGTGAATCTCGAACAGGCTGCGAACGCTGACGATGTTCGGGTGTCGCGTGGGTGTCGACAGATTCCAGAGGAGTTTCGCTTCCTCGACGAACTTCTTCAGCCCGAGTGCGTGGACTTCTTCGGCGTCGGAATCGATCGGGACAACAGTATCTTCCGCATTGCGGTCGCTGATCGAGCTCGGGAAATATTCTTTGATCGCGACGAGCTCGTCGAAATAGATGCCGCGCGCCTTGTAGACGATGCCGAACCCGCCAACGCCGAGAACCTCCTCGAGACGCCACTCCCGCAGCACCGTACCAGCGGGCAATGCCTTATTGCTAAACGCCTTGCTCATTGCTCGAGCATCCCCCGGTGTCAGTTGGTAGAAAAAAAGGAAATCGCACGAACGTAAATGCATTGCTAGTCTGCCGTAAACCGGGAACGCCGAGGGGCAGGCTATGGCTTTTGAATGTGTAAGCCGGACCAACGTCGGGCTTCGGCGCAAGGTGAATGAGGATTCGATTCTCGTCCGCACCGAACGCGGGCTATGGGCCGTGGCCGATGGCATGGGCGGACATGAGGCCGGCGACGTTGCCAGCGGGATGGTTGCCGAGGCGCTGCAACGCTTGCCGGTGGTCTATGGCCTAGAACAGCTGGTTGAGGCGGCGATCGAGGAACTGCGCCGGGTCAACCGCGAGTTGATCGAGCTTGCGCGAACTGGCGGCCACGAACGCACGATCGGCACCACGGTCGTTGCTTTGGCCATCGCCGACGGACATTTTCATTGCTTCTGGGCGGGCGACAGCCGCGCCTATCGGGTGCGCGACGGCCAGATCCGGCGCATCTCTCGCGACCACAGTCTGGTGCAGGATCTGGTCGACGCCGGAATGCTCGCCGCGGATGAGGCGGAGCGGCACGTCAACGCCAACGTCATCACCCGCGCGGTCGGTGTAGCGGAAGACCTCGATGTCGACAGCTCGACTGGAGACGCACTGCCGGGCGACCTGTTTCTGCTCGCCAGCGACGGGCTGACGCGTCTGGTAGACGACCAGGAAATCCTCGTCCAGCTTGCGACGAGCACGCCGGACGAAGCTGCGGACACGTTGATCGACATGGTTCTGGCGCGCGGGGCTCCCGACAATGTTTCGCTGATCATCACCAGGGTCGCCTAGCTGAATTTTCATCTTGCGCTGACGCTACAATTGTAGCACTCTACAAATGTAGCGCGGCGATTCGCCCGCCGGGAACCGGTGAATATGCTTAGCAAACTGCCCCCTCGCGAACGCCAGATCGTCGACATTCTGTATCAGCGTGGCCCCCTCCCCGTCGTCGATATTTGCGAGGCCCTGCCCGACCCTTTGAGCGGCTCGGCGGTGCGCGCAATGCTCAAGCGGCTCGAGGACAAGGGCTATGTCCATCGCAGCGACTCGGACCGCGGTTATGTTTTCAGCCCCGTCCTGTCCGACTCGGTCGCCAAGAAGTCGGCGCTAAGCGAGATCGTGAAGACCTTTTTCAACGGGTCACCGGCGAGCGCCGCCTCGGCCTTGCTCGGAATGTCCGACAAACTCGACACCGACCAGCTCGATGAACTCGAGCAAATGATCGCCCGTGCGCGCCGCGCGAAAGGGGGCAAATGATGTCCGTCCTGATCGGCATTGCGCTGAAATCCTTGCTGATCGCCGGGCTGACGCTTGGCCTGCTCGAGCTGCTGAAGGCCCGTTCGGCCGCCGAACGCTCGTGGGTCGCGCACATCGGGTTGCTCGCGCTGGTCATCATGGCCTTCGCGCCGCTGGTCCTGCCGAGCTGGAACGTCGCGGTGCCGATCGGTGGCGACGCATCCCCGGCGCCGGTTCAAACTGCGACGCCTGCCATAGTGCCACCGACGCCAGCGACCGCCGCGACACCAATCGTGCGCGCCACTCCGACGCCGGTCGCGTTGAGCCCCATCGCAGCGGCCACCGCGGCCTATGCGGTTCCGGCGGCGATCTTACTGTTCATCACCTTTCTCGCGCTGGCCCGGCTGATCGCGTTGCGCGCCCGCGCCGAGGTCCTGGTCGACGCGCATTGGCTGAGCGCCCTCGCCCGCGCCCAGCGGCGAATGGGCTTCAAGCACGGCACCGCCTTACTCACCAGCGACGATCTTGCATCGCCGATCAGCTGGGGCCTGATGCGCCCGGTGATCCTGCTCAACACCCGCGCGGTCGAAGCATCGGATGAAGCCGAGGCGATCATCGCTCACGAACTCGCGCACGTCGCGCGGATGGACTGGGCGAAGCTGCTTCTTGCCCGCGTCGCGACCGCTTTGTTCTGGTTCAATCCGCTGGTGTGGATCCTGGCGCGCGAAGCGCACCAGCTACGCGAGGAAGCAGCCGACGATTCGGTGCTCGCCGCCGACATCGACGATACCGATTACGCCCAGCTGCTGGTCGGGGTTGCGCGCCACGAATGCCCCGGCCTTCTGCTCGGAGCGCACGGCGTCGCGCCATCCAAGAGCTCACTCGCCCGGCGGGTCGCCCGGGTGCTCGACGGCAAGACCGTGCGCGGACCGGTCGCGCGATCGTTCGCCGCCGGCGTGTTCGTCGGCGCCGTGGCGGTTGCCGCCCCACTTGCCGCGCTCACGCTGACGCCGAAGGCCCCCGAGCCTGCGAAGGCTTCGCCTGCCGCAGTCGCGGCATCGCCGGCAGTCGACACCAGGAAACCCTATTACAACCCGCCCGAAGTCCCGACTGACTTGCCAAGCATCATCGCCCAGGGCGTCACGACCGCGGTGACCGCCGCCGTTAACAGCCAGAGTTATGCAGACGAGGCTCGCCAGGACGCGCTCGATCGGGCGGCGGATGCGCGCGAAACTGCGATCGAGACGGCTCAGGATGCGGCCGGCGACGCGCGCGACGCGGCCAAGGACGCCCAATTGCACAGTGGCCGAAACATCGGACTCCAGGCGATGGTCGTCACTCCGGAATATGTCGCCGCCATGCGTGCCACGGCACCTCGATTCGCCCGGCTTCAACCATCCGATTTCGCTGGCATGCGAGCCGTCGGAGTCACCCCGCAGTTCGCACGCGAACTGATCGGCGCCGGCTTCCCCAACCTGACCTCGGACGACATTGTCGGCGCCCGCGCGATTGGGCTGAGCGGATCCTATGTCCGGGCGATGAAGGCGGCCGGAGTCCGCGGCGATCTCGACGACTTCATCCAGCTCCGTGCGGTCGGAATTGACCCGGCGTTCGCGCAACGGGCGCGCAAGGCCGGCAACGGCACAATGGACGCGGACGACCTCGTCGAGCTGCGCGCGCTTGGTCGTGTAGCGCCGCCGGCACCACCGCGACCGCCGCGAGCTGCCTTGCCGGCCGCCTCCCCGCCCGACTGGAATCCGCCGGGGTCCGACCCGGACGGCTGATCCGGCGCTCTCAACCTAAGCCACTAACCACCTGCATTTTTGACGCCTGGCCCGGGCGAACGGCCGAGCCTTGCCTGACGAAGGAGACCGACCATGAACCGCTACCTCGCTTTTTTCCTCGCCCTGGTGTTCGCATCCCTGACCGTTTCATCGGCGTGCGTGGCGCAGCCGTCGGAGTGGGTTCAGTTCACGCTCGAGCCCGAACGCGGCAGCGACAGGATTCACGCCAGCTTCAGCGACGACAACCGCGGCCGCCACGAGCACAACTGGTCGAGCGGGTTCAAGCCATCCGAACTCATGGGACTGGACGTGGCGGGGTTTCGGGCGGGCGGCACCCACCAGCTGCGTTTCGCCATAGCGCGCGAGGCCGGACGGATCGACTGTTCCGGTAACGGTGGAAATAGTCACGCGACGGGCAATTGCCGCTTTGCCACGGATCCCGCCTTCGCCCGTCTGCTGTCGAGCCACGGGATCGCCCAACCGACCCGCGAGGAGGCGTTCGGGCTGATTGCGTTGAACGTCCGCGGTGAACTGATCAATGCCGTCGCGGCGGCGAGTTACCCAACGCCGTCGATCGATGACTTGATCGCCTTGACCGCGGTTGGCGGCGACGGCCGCTACATCACCCGCCTTGCCCACGCCGGCTATCGTCCGCAATCGATCCACGGGCTGGTCGAGTTCAAGGCGCTCAACATCACGCCTGAGTGGATCGGTGGTTTCGCGCGCATCGGCTATGCCAATCTGCCGGCGCACGAACTCGTCCAGCTGCGGGCGCTCGACACCAGTCCCGACTTTGTCGCCGGCTTCGACCGCGCCGGTTACCGGCGGCTGCCGGTCAGCACGCTGGTCCAAGTTCAAGGCGATCGGAGTGACGCCGCAATTCGCCGCGTCGGCCCGGCAACACAAGGGATCCGTGCCGTCGGCCGACGAGCTCGTCCGTATGCGGGTGCTCGGCGATCGTTGGTGACATCGCGTGTCGCTGGTCGCGCTCGCCGCGTTGTCAGCAGAACCGTCTGTCGATTGATCGAATGACAATAGCGAGGCCGACCCGCCCCTGTAACCGCGGCCGTCAGCTAAATCAGGGGATTTGGATGGTACGCGGGTTGGCTTTGGCCGGAGCGAGCTTCGTGGCTTGCGGAGCGCCGGCATTCGCGCAGAGCGCTGCGCCCGCGACGTCGAGCCGCACGACGGCGTATCAGGCGGCCTATTTTGCCCAGTTCGCGCCCCGCACCGCGCTCGACATCGCCCAGCATGTACCGGGCTTCCAGCTCGATCTCGGCAGCACGCAAGGTGTGGCCGGCAACGTCGACGTGCGCGGATTCGCCGGGACTGCTGGCAACGTCGTGATTAACGGGGCTCGGCCGAGCACGAAGTCGGAGACTCTCGACGTCACTCTGCAACGGATTCCCGCGCAGCGGGTCGTCCGGGTCGAGCTGGGTTCGGGCGACCTGTACGGCTCCGACTATGTGGGCAAGAGCCAGGTGCTCAACGTTGTTCTGTCCGACGCCGGCGGGATCGATGCCAACGTCACGGTCAGCGCGCTGCGGCGCTACCAGGGGTACGTTCAGAAGAACGTCACGGCTAATGCGCTCATTCGCAAGGGACCATCGACCTTCAACCTGTCGGCTGGAACTGGCTACAACAAGCAGTATGAAGAGGGCACGGACACCCTGACCGATACAGCGACCGGCAACCTCGTCGAGTTCCGGCGCAAGCACAACGTCTATGCCAACAAGAATCCGTTCATCGCCGCCGCTTATGCGCTCGAGCATGGTGGCGACGACGCCTATCGCATCAACCTCCGCTGGCAGCCGAGCCGCTTCGACCTGTTCCAGCGTAACCGGGTGAGCCCAGATGGCTTACCCCAGCATGACGACAATCTGATCCAGCACTACAAGGACCCCGTCTTCGAACTGGGCGGCGACGTCACGCAGCCGCTGGCCGGCGGGGCAATCAAATTCGTCGCGCTCGCGACCCGCCGCAAGCGCCATGACTTCGATCAATATATCCAGCGCGACGGCCTGATCGACGACGGTGGAGTGATCAACGGCGGGTTCGATCAGCTGATAGACGCCAAGCGCAACGAGACGATCGGCCGCGTCAGCTGGACCCGCGCCAACCTCCTGGGGCTGTCCTTCGAGATCGGTGCCGAAACGGCCTACAATACGCTCGATGACCATGTCGAACTGAACGCCGTCGACGAAGATGGGAATCGGGTCCCGATCGACCTGTCAATCGCCGACGCGACGGTGAAGGAGAATCGCGGCGAGGTTTACGTCAACCTCGGCAAGCAGCTGTCCCCCTCCCTGCGCGTCGATGGCGGCGTGCATTACGAATTCTCCAACCTCAAGGTACGCGGCGACGCCACCGCGGACCGGACGCTGAAATTCCTCAAACCCAACATCACCCTGGATTGGAAGCCAGGTGGCGGGTGGCACACCCAATTGTCGGTCAAACGGACCGTCGCTCAGCTCGACTTTTACGATTTCATCAGCTTCGGCGACCTTTCGACGAGGCGGATCAACGGCGGCAACGCCGACCTTGAGCCGCAACGCACCTGGGAATTCCGGGCCACGGTCGACCATGCGCTGTTTGGCGACGGGCTGGTCAAGCTCGACCTCGGCCATGACCTCGTCAGCAAGCTTCAGGACCGCATCCTGATTTGCGATGAGGTCGACCATCCCGGCGATCCGGATTTCTGCTCCGACGCGCCGGGCAACCTCGGCACGGGCAAGCGCTATTTCGCCAGCCTGACGCTCGACGCGCCACTCGGAAGGTTGTGGAAGGGCCTCCGGGCCAAGCTCACCGGGACGATCCAGCGCACCCGCGTCGAGGACCCGATCGATGGGCGCCAGCGCAACTGGAGCGGGTTCTTCCCGGACTGGCAGTGGGATCTGACCGTGCGCCGCGACGCCGGTCCATTCTCCTATGGATTCGAGGCGTTCGACAACAAACGCTTCACCTTCTTCCGTACCGACGAGTTCGATTCGAACTTCAACGGCGCCCCGGGATGGAACGCGTTCGTCGAATACCGGCCGGGAGCGAACACGTCGGTGACGCTGAACCTGGACCATACGTTCGGGAAACGGAACCGCTTGCTGTTCCGGCCCAACCGGGCCCAGCCCGAATTCGTCCTCAACGAGTTCCGCGAACGCGATCAGCACATCAGCGTCGGACTGACGCTCAAGCAGACGTTCGGCGGCGGTGGTGGGGTGGCGAAGTAGCCAGCGCCTCGCTAAGAGCGGCGCGACTTCATTCACCAGCGGGGCATTTACGTGGGCGAGCCAGCCATCCTTCCGTTCGACTGGGCGGATCCGTTCGATCTCAACCATCAGCTGACCGACGAAGAGCGGCTCGTTCGCGACACTGCCGAGGGTTATGCCCAGGAGAAGCTGCAGCCGCGGGTGACTTCAGCTTACCTCGACGAACGGTTCGACCGCGAAATCCTGAGCGAAATGGGTGCGCTCGGCCTATTGGGCGCGACAATCTCGCCCGAATATGGCGGCGCCGGTCTCGGCTATGTCAGCTACGGCCTGATTGCCCGCGCGGTCGAGCGGGTCGATAGCGGCTACCGCTCGGCGATGTCGGTGCAATCGAGCCTCGTCATGCATCCGATCAATGCCTATGGGTCGGAAGAGCAGCGCCAGAAATATCTGCCTAAGCTGGCGAGCGGCGAATGGGTCGGCTGCTTCGGTTTGACCGAGCCCGACGCCGGCTCCGACCCCGGCAGCATGCGCACCCGCGCCCAGCAAGTGCAGGGCGGTTACGTCCTCTCCGGCACCAAGATGTGGATCACCAATTCGCCGATCGCCGACGTGTTCGTGGTGTGGGCGAAATCGGATGCGCACGGCGGCAAGATCCGCGGCTTCGTGCTCGAGAAAGGCGCGAAGGGCCTCAGCGCGCCGAAGATCAAGGAAAAGCTGTCGCTGCGCGCCTCGATCACCGGCGAGATCGTGATGGACGAGGTTGAGGTCGGCGAGGATGCGCTGCTGCCCAATGTCGAGGGGCTCAAGGGCCCGTTCAGCTGCCTCAATCGGGCCCGCTACGGGATTGCCTGGGGTTCGATGGGCGCGGCCGAGGCCTGCTATTCCGCCGCCCGCCAGTATACGCTGGACCGCAAGCAGTTCGGACGGCCCCTCGCCGCCAACCAGTTGGTTCAGCTCAAGCTCGCCAATATGGCGACAGACATTGCGCTGGGGTTGCAGGCGGCGCTGCGGGTCGGGCGCCGGATGGAAGACGGCGAACTGGTCCCCGAGGCGATCAGCCTGATCAAGCGCAACAATTGCGGCAAGGCGCTCGATATCGCTCGCATCGCCCGCGACATGCACGGCGGCAACGGGATTTCCGCCGAATTCCAGGTCATGCGCCACGCCGCCAACCTCGAAACGGTCAACACCTATGAAGGCACGCACGACGTCCACGCGCTGATCATGGGCCGCGCGATCACCGGGATCGCCGCCTTCTAGCGGACCGCCGGAAACGCCATTATGATCCGCTGCGTTCATTGGGGGATAATCACATGGGACTGTTCGGCTGGATCATCCTCGGCGTCATCGTCCTCGCGCTGTTGGCGCTCGTCGGCATGTACAATCGGCTGGTCCGGCTTCGCGCCCTGGTCAAAGAGGGGTTTAGCGGGATCACCGTCCAGCTTCGCCGGCGCGCCGATCTGATTCCCAATCTGGTCGAGGCCGTGAAAGGCTATGCCAGTCACGAAAGCGGGGTGTTCGAGGAAGTCGCGAAAGCCCGCGCGGCATCGGTCAGCGGCGGAAGCGTCACCGCGACCGCCCAGGCCGACGCCCAGCTGACTGGCGTCCTGGGCCGACTGTTTGCGGTCGCCGAGGCCTATCCCGAGCTCAAGGCCAATACGAATTTCCTGCAGCTGCAGGACCAGCTGGCGAATATCGAGGGCGAATTGCAAAGCTCGCGGCGCTATTACAACGCGACCGTTCGCGACCTGAATTCCGCGGTCCAGAGTTTTCCCGCGGTGCTGGTAGCGAAGCCGCTCGGGTTCAGCGAGGAGCCGTTCTATCAGGATGACGATCCGACCATCCAAACCGCGCCCAAGGTTTCGTTCAACCCTCCGGCGGCCTGATCATGCGCGCATTGTGGCGGGCACTCCCTGCCCTCCTCTTGTTCGCCATTCCCGCGGCGGCGCACGCCGACGAGCGCATCCTCCATTACTGGAGCGACGTTCAGGTCCAGCCCAATGCCTCGCTCGAAGTCGTCGAGACGATCGACATCCGCGCCGAACATGACGCAATCAACCACGGCATCTATCGCGACTTCCCCACCCGCTATCGCGGCCCGCACGGCAGCCAGGTCCGGGTCGACTTCACCTTCGAAGGCGCGACGCTCGACGGCCAGCCCGTCGCCGCCGCGACCAGTCCGTTCCGAAACGGTATCCGGATCAAGCTCGGCGAGGCCGACAAATATGTCGACGTCGGCGAGCACCGCTACGTCATCCGCTATCGGACTACGCGTCAGATCGGCCGCTTCCAGGACTATGACGAACTCTACTGGAACGCGACCGGCAACGGCTGGATCTTCCCAATCGACGTCGCCGAGGTGCGCATCCACGTGCCCAAGGCGGTCAAGCTCGGACAACGCTCGACCTACACCGGGCCGCAGGGCTCGACCGGATCGAACGCCACAATCGCAGAAGAAAAGCCGGGCGACATTACCTTTGTGACCGGCCAGCCGCTGGGTCCCTACGAAGGACTGACGGTTGCCGTTTCCTTCCCCAAGGGCGTCGTCGCGGACGCCGACCAAAGCAGCCAACTGGGCTGGTGGCTCGCGGATTACGGGCCGTATCTGGCCGGCGGCCTGTCGCTGCTCGGACTATGCGGGTTCTGTTACGTCGCCTGGCAGCGCGCCGGACGCGACCCACGTGCCGGAACGGTCGTGCCCTTGTTCTCGCCGCCTGACAATCTGACCCCCGCAGCCATGCGCTATTTGACGAAAATGGGCTCGGACAACCGCACCTTCGCCGCGGCGTTGGTCGACATGGGGGTGCGCGGCCACATTCGAATGGTCGAGGAGGATGGCGGTTGGCTCTCGCACGACAAGACGCGGATCGAACGCCTGGCCGGCGGCGAGCCGCTCCCGCCCGATGAGGAAGCGGCGCTGCGCAATCTCGTCGCAAGCGGCGAATCGATCGTGATGGAGCAGAAGAACCATACGAAATTCGCCGCCGCGAAGAACGGCTTGGCCGAAGTTTTGAAGGACAGTTACGAAGGCAAGATGTTCAACCGCAACTACGGCTGGGCGGCTGCGGGGCTGTTGCTGTTCTTCGCCGGCATCTGGATCACCGCCGCAGCGATTGTTGCGGCCACCGACGGTGCGGAAATCTGGCAGATCGGTGCGACCCTGGGCGCGATCGCGGTGGCCGCATTGCTGGCGCTGGTGATCCATGGCTCGTCAACGGTCGGCAAGTGCCTGTTTTCGGTCATTGCCGTGAGCGCACTTGCGGTCGCGGTATCGCTCGGCTTTCCGATCTTCAGAGACGCGGTCAACAGTGGCTGGGTGTTGCCGCTCGCGATCCCGGCGCTCGCCTTGCCGCTGGTGATTTCGGCCTTCTGGTGGATTTCCGCCCCGACCGTCGAAGGCCGGAGAGTCCTCGACCGGATCGCGGGCTTCAAGCAATATCTGTCGATTACCGAGGGCGAACGGCTCGACCGCATGACCCCGCCCAAGGACACGCCCGAGATTTTCGAGCGCTTTCTGCCCTATGCGATCGCGCTGGGGGTCGAGAACCGATGGGCGGAGCGGTTCGCAAGCGTGCTCGCCGCGGCGCAGGCCCAGGGGCAACAAGGTTTCCTGTGGTACGCGGGCAGCCAGCATCCATGGGATGACCCGACCGGCTTTGCCGACAGCGTGGGATCGTCGCTCGCCAGCGCGATCAGTTCGGCGTCGACCGCTCCGGGATCGAGCAGCGGATCGGGGGGCGGCGGATCGTCAGGTGGCGGGGGTGGCGGCGGTGGCGGCGGCGGCTGGTAAAGCCGCTAGGCGCGCCCCGGCCGGCGAAAGAAGGCGATTGGCCCATCGCGATAGACTGCGTCGGGCTGGCGGATAAAGCCGAGCCGTTCGGCCAGCCGGATCGAGGCCGCATTCCCGAGGTCGATGATGGCCGGATAGGTTTCGGCGTCAATCTCGCGCTCGGCCCATGCGAGCGCCGCTCGGCAGGCTTCGGTCGCAATGCCCTGTCCGTGCACTGACCGATCGAAGATCCAGCCCATCTCGGGCTCGCCGATGATCGAAGGGCTCATCTCGCGATTGAACTGGAAGAAGCCGCAATGGCCGACCATCCGGCCGTCAGCCTTGAGTTCGACCGCCCAGGGGCCCACGCCAACCACAGACCACATACCGACGCCCATCAGCATCCGGCGCCATGAATCTTCGCGGCCGACCGGACTTCCACCGATGTACCGCATGGTCTCGACGTCGCCGAGGGTCGCCGCATGCGCGTTGAGGTCGCCCGCGCGGAACCCGCGCAGGATCAGGCGTTCGGTTTCGATCCGCGGCGCTTCGCGGATCAAATCCGGTTACTTCTTGCCGAGGGAAAGCCCGCCGAAGCGCTTGTTGAAGCGCGCGACCTGGCCGCCGGTGTCGAGCATGCTAGACTTGCCGCCGGTCCACGCCGGATGGACGGACGGATCGATGTCGAGATGGAGGGTGTCCCCTTCCTTGCCCCAGGTCGACCGGGTCTGGAACTTGGTCCCGTCGGTCATCTCGACCGTGATCGTGTGATAATCGGGATGAATTTCGGACTTCATGTGTGATTTCCTTGGCATAGCTGCTGGTTTCCGACCAGCGGCCGAAGGTTGAGCGGCGCCTTTATAGGCTGAGGCCAAAAGTTGCAACTTGAGCAGGTCAGACCGGTTGCGGCTCAGCTCCAAGGCGAATTGCTGGAATGGCTCGCTCGAGCAACGCGAATCCACCGAATAGCACCCCCGAATAGAACAGGTCGCCAACGACCATATTCTGAAAGAACGGGATTGCGGCCAGATAACAGGCCGCGAGGCCTGCTAAGGTCATCGGATACATACCACTCACGGCCCAGGTACCGAAGTTCGTCACCACGAAGAACAATACCGAGCTGACGAGCGCCGCGCCTGCAATGCGCAGCGACGAAACACGCTTGAGCGCGAGCCATCCGATCGCAACGATCAGCGCGACGCTGCCGTAAACGAACGGCATTCCGGAGTGGAAACCGAGCACCGCATCGCTCAGCAGCATCGCCGCGAGCGGCACGGCAAAGGCCAGCCCACGGCGCGTGAGATAAGCGCCGCTGAACAGCGCCATCGCGCCGATCGGCGTGAAGTTAGGCGGATGCGGCACCAGCCTAAGGACGGCGGCCACGACAACGGCGGTCAGGATGGCGAGAAGCCGGGAGTAATTGGTCGTCATGCCGCCTGCATAATGCCCGCGGCGCCAATTTGACAGCCCGCCGAGCCCACGCCTAGCACGTCCGGCGATCAGGGTGCCGCCCACGAACGTGAGTTCGCCGGGGGCGGTTCAAAGGGAAGCCGGTGTAAATCCGGCGCTGTGCCCGCAACTGTGAAGCCGGTCGAGCCAAGATGCTTTGGCCGGCGAAGTCAGGAACCTGCCTTGATCCGTCGTCCGTTTCCCTGGCCGGGACCAGCCGCGGAGCGTGGGGCCAGTGCTGCCGTGAGGCGGCGCATCCCTCTGTGACGACATGTCGTCAACAGGAGGATTCGCATGCCCATACCAATTATCGACACCCATCAAATCGTCATTACCGCGTCGCGCGCGCCCGAACAGGAAGCCAAGACGCCGGCGAGCGTCACTATCATTGACCAACAGCGGATCGAGCGCCTCGGCGAGCCGATCATCAGCGCCCTGCTCCGCCTGACTCCGTCGGCGGCGGTAGCGACTTCCGGACCGGCCGGCTCGCTGACCGAAGTCCGCATTCGCGGCGCCGAAGCCAATCACACTTTGTTGTTCGTCGACGGCATCAAGATCGACGATCCGGCCTCGGGCGACACGCCCCGGTTCGAGATCCTCAATGCGGATCTCGCGTCGCGCATCGAGGTCGTGCGCGGTCCGCAATCCGCTTTGTGGGGTTCGGAAGCGGTCGGCGGCGTGATTGCTGTCAACGGCATCGACGATGCATCGGGTCTGAGCGCGGAAGCGGAGGGCGGTTCGTTCGGATTCGCCCGAGCGAGCGCGTCCGGCGCCATAACCACCGGCAGAGCCGGCATCGCCGGAGCCATCGGTTTCCAGCGTGCAACGGGTATCAACAGCGTTGCCGGCCCCGGCGACAAGGACGGCTACCGCAATCTCTCCGGCCGGTTACGGGGAACCTGGCATCCGCGGGCCAATATCGAGGTCGGAGCTTCCGCGCTGGCCCAGACCGGCCGAGACCAGTTCGACGGCTTTGACTTCTTCACCGGCGCCCATGCCGACACGCTCGACAGCAGCCGCAATCGCCTGGCCGCTGGGCGGATCTGGGCTGCGGTCGGCAACGATACGTCGCCGTGGAGAGCGCAGGTCGCCGGCACGTTGCTCGGGTCGTCGAACAGGAATTACCTCGACGACGGGCAGCAGAACCGCACGCGCGGTACCCGTCGCAACCTCTCGACCCAGCTCGAACGACGCTTCACGACCGGCGCAGTTGCGCATCGGCTGATCGTCGCCGGTGAGACCGAACACGAGAACTTTCACGCTCGGGACACGGCCTTTGGCGGGTTCACCAACCAGGACCGCACGCGCCGGCACGAATCGATCACCGTCGAGTGGCGCGGCGAGGCCAAGGGAATCGCCGGTGACGTGGCGGTCCGGCGGGACTTGTTCAGTCGCTTTCGCGACGCGACCAGCGTGCGCGCCTCCTTGCTTGAACAAATCGGCGGAGGATTTTCGCTCGCCGGTTCTTATGCGGAAGGCATTGCGCAGCCGGCGTTCTTCGACCTGTACGGTTTCTTTCCCGGGAATTTCGTCGGCAATCCATACCTTAAGCCGGAAAGCTCTAGGGGATTCGAAGTGGCGCTACGGTATCGCCGGGGACACTTCGGAGCATCGCTGACCGGTTATCGGCAGCGCCTGCACGACGAGATCGTCAATAACGCGACCTTCACCAGCGTGCTGAATGCACCGGGAAGCAGCCGGCGTTCGGGCATTGAGGCCACCGTCGATTGGAAGCTCGGAGAAAAACTGCGGCTGTCGGCCAATTACGCTTACCTCAAGGCCACCCAACCCGACGCGGTGGCAGGCCAGCGGGCACCGGAAACACGCCGGCCAAAGCATAGCGGCTCAATCGCGGCTGACGGCTCGGTGGGTCGATTCAGCTATGGCGCGTCGCTCGCTTATGTCGGCAAGCATCTCGACAATCGCGACACCTTCCCCTTCGACCGGGTCACGCTCGAATCCTACTGGCTGGCCGATGCGCGCCTTGCCTACGTGATCGTCCCGGGGGTGGAGCTGTTCGCCCGCGGGTCAAACCTGCTCGATCAACAGTATCAGGACGTCTTCAGCTACCGCACCGAAGGCCGCGCGGTTTATGCCGGCGTACGGCTGAACCGCTGAGGATCAGCCGGTGGGCGGATCGGCGATCATTGCCGTGAACTCGCACTCCGTGGCGATTTCACCATCGAGCATCGCGCGGCCTGCGAATTTGCAGACGCGCGATCGCTTTTGGAGGAATTCGACTTCGAGGCGAAGAAGCACGCCCGGCTCGACCGGCTTGCGGAATTTCACGCCATCGATGGACATGAAATAGACCAGCTTGCCCGAGCCGGCGAGACCGAGGCTCTCGACCGCGAGCACGCCGGCGGCCTGTGCCAGCGCTTCGACCTGCAGCACGCCGGGCATGATCGGCCGTCCGGGGAAATGTCCCTGGAAGAATTCCTCGTTCATCGACACCGCCTTGATCGCAACGATGCCCTTGCCCGGGTCGAGGCTCTCGACCCGGTCCACGAGCAGCATCGGATAGCGGTGGGGCAGCGCCGCCATCACCCGCTTGATATCAAGCGGACCGATGCCGGCGCCATCCGCGATTTCGTTCACCGGCCCGAGGGCTGCTGTTGCTGCGGCATCGGCGTCACGGTGATCGTGGTCAGTAACGAGTTGAGCTGGGCGATGACTTGGGGTGTCACGTCGAGACCCGTCGTATGCGCCAGCGTATTGTCTTCCTCGAGCATGAGGTTGGCGCCGCGCTGGGTCATCACCGCCTTGACCGCCGGATCGAGCTTTTCCTTGATCTGACGCAGGATGTTGACGTTGATCGATTGCAGCCGCTGCTGGGTCGTCTCAAGCTCCTGCTGCGCTGCCTGGGCCTTGGTTTCAAAGGCCTTGATCCGGGCCTGGAGCGCGGCGTCCGGGGCCTTGCCCTGAAGCGCGTTGACTGCGGTCTGGATCGACTGGCGTTCCGGACCCAGCTGGTTGTTGAGTGTGGTACGGCGGGTGTCGAATGCCGTCGCCTGGCTGCGGAGCGAGGCCGCCGCCGTCTTACAGGCGTTGCATTCATTGGCGGCACGGTTCGAATCGACCACCAGGATGACGGGCGCGGGAGGCTGTTGCGCGAGCGCGGCGGACGGAGCGAGCATTGAGGCCGCAAAGGCCGCCGAAGTCAGAATATATTTCATCAGAATTGGGTCCCTACGTTGAAGCTGAAGAATTTGGTGTCATCGCCCTTCTGTTTGAGAAGAGCCTTGGCGATATCGATCCGGAGCGGTCCGAACGGCGAAGTCCAGTTAACGCCGACGCCGATCGACAGGCGCGGCTTGGCCGAACCGCCCAGGAATAACTCCCTGCGGCCCGCGGTCGTTTGCGTCGCATTATCGGCATAAGTGGTCACGCCGTTCACGTTAAACTGGGTACAGCTAAGGTTGGCGGCATCGCCCGAGATTTGCTGGACCGGCAGGGTACTCCCGGTCGGCCCAGTGCAGACCTTGGCGACATTGAGTAGAACGGGCTGTTTGATCATCCACAGCGAACCGGCGTCGATAAACGCTGAGGGCCTCAGCCCGACACTTTTTAGGCCCGAGCTGGTGGGGAATTCGAGTTCAAGCCGACCCATGTAATAAGCGCGGCCGCCAAGCGCGTCAGTGATTTGTCCCTGGTCCGTCGCCAGGGTCGGAGCCAGACACGCCGCGTCATTGCAGGTGTAAGGAACGCTCTGGATTCGTGGGCCGATGCCGCGAATGTCGAAGCCGCGCAGCTGCGGCCCGAAAAAGCGATCGGTCAGGCGAATCGCATCGCGGCCAAGCCCGGGCGATTTCTGGAGCGGCATGATATAGCCGCCCTCGGCATGGGCGGAAAACACCCAGCCGCCGCCGAAGCCCCGGTATTTTGTCGCATCGGCGCGGGTCCGCACGTAGCGGACGTCCCCGCCGAGCCCGGCGAAATCCTGGGACAAAATCATGCGTTGACCGCGGGTCGGACGAATTCCGTCGGTATTGTCGAAGATCGCGGAATAACCGACCAACGAGGTTAGCCGGGTGCCGATTTCATCGCACAGATAGCGCCCTGCCTTGAGCGGGTCGCATTCGGCGAGCAGCGGGCCAGTCCCGTCGGGATCCGTGTAGAACGAAGCCTTGTCGAGCGAGATTTTATCTTGAGTCAGAGTGTAGCGCACGCCGAAGCTGGTGAATTCGGTAACCGGGAAGCCAGTTCTCAGACCGCCGCCAGTGCTGGTTTGCGAATAGGTTGTGTTGCGGCTGCCGCTGCTTGTGAAATTGAAGCTGCGGTAATCGCGACGGAAGATCGAGCCACCGAGCAGGATCGGTTTGTCAAGGAAATAGGGTTCGACGAAGCCCAGCTCGACCGATTTGGCGTAGCGCGACCAATTGACGCTGGCATTGAGCTCCTGGCCCTTGCCCATGAAATTGTTCTGCGCGACGGCGAGCTGGATGACGAAGCGCTCGAGGCTCGAATAGCCGCCCGACAGCGACAGCTGGCCGGTCGCTTTCTCTTCCACGTTGACCCCGAGCACCACCCGATCCGGCGCCGAACCCTCGGTCTGCTTGATCTCCAGCTTGTCCTGGAAGAAGCCGAGGCTCTGGATGCGGTCCTGGCTGCGCTTGAGTTTGATCGCGTTGAACGCATCGCCCTCGTTGACCCGGAACTCACGCCGGATGACCTTGTCGCGCGTGACGGTATTGCCGGTAATGTCGACGCGCTCGACATAGACGCGCGGGGTTTCGCCGACCTTGAACGTGATGTTCATCAGCCGCTTCTCGGAGTCGCGGTCGTAGGCCGGGTTGATGTCGGCAAAGGCATAACCGAGGTTGCCCGCCGCCTCGTTAAGGGCAGTCACCGAATCTTCGACCAGCTTGGCGTTGAACCAGCCACCCGGCTTGATGGTGGTCACAAGGCTCCGCACCTTCGCTGACGGGAAATCGCGCAGCGCGCTGTCCGCCTCGACGGTGCCGAACTTGTAACGCGCGCCTTCCTCGACGACGTAGGTAATCACGAAGTCCTTGCGGTCGGGAGTCAGCTCCGCAAGCGCTGAGGCGACCCGAAAATCGGCATAGCCCTGGGTCAAATAGAAGGCGCGCAGCTTCTGCTGGTCGGCGGCCAGCCGGTCGGGATCGTACGTATCGTTCGACTTGAGCATGCCGAGAAGCCCGCCGGCCTCCCGCGTGTACATTTCCTTGCGGATGCGCTCGTCAGGGAACGCCTTGTTGCCGATGACATTAATCCGGCGGACCTTGGCGAGGTCGCCTTCGTAGATTTCGAACACGACATCGACGCGGTTCTGATCGAGCTGAACGATCTTCGGCTCGACCCGTGCCGCGAAGCGCCCCTGGCGCCGGTAGAGCTCGAGAATTCGCTCGACGTCGGACCGGGCGCCGGACCGCGTGAAAATCTGGCGCGGTGCGAGCTTGATCTCGGGCAGTATCTTGTCGTCCTTGAGACGCTTGTTACCGTCGAGGACGATGCGGTTGATGACCGGGTTTTCCTTGACCGCGATCACCAGGTCGCCGGTTTCGCCGCCGGCGATCGTAACGTCGGCGAAGAGTTGGGTCGCGTAAAGGTCCTTGAGCGCCTGATCGAGCGATCCAGCAGTGTAAGTCTGGCCCGGCGCCAGGTTGGCGTAGGAGCGAATCGTTTCGGGTTCGAGGCGCTGATTGCCGCGGACCGCGATCGACCGGATTATCCGGGTAGCGGGCACCGGCGGCGGCGTGGGCGCGGTGACGGGCTCAGCCGGCGGCGGCGCGTCTTGCGCGAGCACCGGCGCAGCCCAGCCCCCGATCATCGTTCCGACGAGGAGAGCAGCGCTGGCACGCCTTTTGATACCATTCGTTCCTGAAACCACGCGTCCCCGCCTTGTGAACTGAAGATTCGGCCGCCCCTCAGCCGTCATGCCTCTACCTACGCCCCTGCCCGAAGCCTCCTAGCCAATCAAGCGCTGAAGGCCGTCCCACAGGCCAAGTGAGCCAAGATCGTTGACGGTGACGAACACCAGCAACGCGAGAATAAGCGCGAGACCGCCGCGGAATGCCCAGTCGAGCGCCCGGGCGCTGAGCGGGCGGCGCCGAACCGCTTCGATCGCATAAAAGAAAAGGTGGCCTCCATCCAGCATGGGGACTGGCAAGAGGTTGATGAATCCGAGATTAATTGAAAGGAAGGCGAGCAACGCGATGAAATCCTCACCGCCCAGGCTGGCCTGGTCGCCGGCCAATTTGGCGATCTTGATCGGCCCGCCAATCTCCTGAAGGGAGCGTTGCCCGGTGATGATCTGCCACAACCCATCGAACATGCTGCGGGCAAGGAACGCGGTTCTCTCGACCGCCAGGGGCAGCACATCCTTAGGTGCCACACGCTCAAACTGCCTGGGCGGTACCGGAATTCCAAGCAAACCAATCCGATAGGCCTGGCCAAATCGGTCCTTCAGCACCTGCGTGCCTAGGTGGACATCGATATCGAAGGTTTGTCCGTTTCGTGAGACTTGCAGCCTCACGTCTTGGTCGGGATACAAACCGGCCAACTGGGAAATTTCCTCGAAATTCGACGTCGATCGACCGGCGATGGAAACGATACGATCGCCGACCTTCAGGTGCGCCCTTTCCGCAGCGGTATGGGGAACCGTCCCCACCACGAGGTTGGGGGTCGATGCCGCCCCGTAAATGGCGATGAATCCCGCAATGATGGCAATCGCCAGGACGAAATTCGCAAATGGGCCCGCAAGCACGATCAGGAAGCGTTGCCAAACCGGCTGAACCTGAAACACGCGATCACGCAGATGTTCCGGGACATCTTCCAGATCTGCCGGCGTGCTCGCCGGGCCCATGTCCCCAACGAATTTGACGTAACCACCGAGCGGAAGCCACGCGACCTTCCACCTAGTGCCTTGTTTGTCGGTCCAGCCGATCAGTTCGCGACCGAAACCGATTGAGAAGACTTCCGCGGGGACCTTGAAAAGCCTGGCGACAAAATAATGGCCGAGCTCGTGGAAAAAGACGAGCGGTCCAAGCGCGCAGACAAACGCGACCACGACGAACCACAGCGGCGGATGGGCTAACATGATTGGCAAACCGCCTGCATCGATGTTGCAACGCGCCGACGCGTCGTTCGGTCGATCTCAAGCACGTCGGTGATCGTATGTGGTCCGGGCAGATCGTTCGAATCAAGCGCCCGCGCGACCAGCCGGGCAATCTCGGGAAACGCTATATCGCCGGCGAGGAAACTGGCGACGGCCGCTTCGTTGGCGGCGTTAAGCACGATCGGGGCCGACCCGCCCGCCTCGAGCGCCTCACGCGCCAGTTTGAGCGCGGGAAAGCGTTCAACATCAGGCGCTTCGAAATCGAGCCTCGCGATCGCCAGCAAATCGAGCCGCTGCGCCGGGGTCGGCATCCGCTCGGGCCAGGCCAAGGCATAAGCAATCGGAATTCGCATATCGGGACTGCCAAGCTGGGCGAGCACCGAACCATCGACGAACTCGACGAGTGAATGAATCACCGACTGCGGATGGATGACGATGTCGATCCGGTCCGGCGTGAGGCCGAACAAATAATGCGCCTCGATCAGTTCGAGGCCCTTGTTCATCAGCGTCGCCGAATCGACCGAAATCTTCGCGCCCATCGACCAATTGGGGTGAGCGACCGCCTGAGCCGGCGTCGCCGCCGCAATGGCCTCCGCGGTAGCCGTCCGAAACGGCCCTCCGCTCGCGGTCAGGATAATTTTTGAGACGTCTTCGCTACGGCTGCACGCAATGCACTGAAAAATGGCGTTATGCTCGCTGTCGACCGGGAGCAAAGTCGCACCGCTGGCGGCCGCGGCCTTGGTCATCAGCGCGCCGGCCGTGACCAGCGCCTCCTTGTTGGCGAGCGCGACGGTGCGCCCGGCCTCGACCGCCGCCATAACCGGACCAAGACCCGCGCAACCGACGATGGCGGCAATCACCAGCTCGGCTTCGCCTGCGGCCGCCTCAACCAGAGCCTCCTGCCCCGCGGCCGCCCGGCATCCGCTTCCGGCAAGCCCGGCCTGCAATTCCGGGAGCCGGGCTTCGTCGGCGACCACAGCGAGCTTCGCTCCGGTGCGACGGGCAATGTCGGCCAGGGCCGCGGCATTGGTCGCCGCGGTCACCGCAACCACCTCGAACCGCTCGGGATTGCGTTCGACCAGGTCGAGCGTCGACTTGCCGACTGAGCCGGTGGCGCCGAGGATGGCGATCTTGCGCGTCACGCCAGCCCCACTAGCTGGGCAAGCGCGGTAAGGACAGCGACCGGGACGAGCCCGTCGAGGCGGTCAAGCACGCCGCCATGCCCGGGAAGCCAGGTTCCGGAGTCCTTCACCCCGGCCTTCCGTTTCATCCAGCTTTCAAACAGGTCCCCGCCCTGCGCCGCGGCGGCGAAAATCGGGGCGAGAACGATCAGCGCGTGATTGAGATCACGGTACAGGACCCAGGCGCCGCCGAGCAAAGCCGCGGCGGCAACGCCGCCGTACAGACCGGCGACCGTCTTGTTCGGGCTGATCCCGGGCGCGAGCTTCTTTTTCCCAAGGGCGCGGCCGACGAAATACGCGCCGATGTCGGTCGCCCAGGTGACGATGAACACCCACAGCAGAAGGTTGAGCCGGCTATCGTCCCAGCCACGAACCCAGAGCAGGGCGACAGCGGGCATCAGGCAGTAAAGGAAGCCAGCGATCGCCCAGCAGCGACCCCAGGCACGCGTGATCTGACGCCACTCGTAATACATGACCGTGACGATGGCCGCGACGAAGATCGCGAACAGACCGCCACCCTCGAACGCCGCGCCCAGGGCTACGGCGATCATGATCACGCCGGACATGATGCGGACGAGCAGCTCGTTCATCGGGCGCCGAAGCGTCGTTGGCGACTGGCAAACCGGTCGAGGGCATGGGCGAAGGCTTGTTCGTCAAAATCGGGCCAAAGCGTATCGACGAACAAAAGCTCGGCATAAGCCGCCTGCCACAACAGGAAATTGGATAGCCGCACTTCGCCCGACGTGCGGATCAGGAGGTCGAGTTCGGGCAGATCGTGGGTCTGAAGTTCCTCCCCCAGCGCCTGTTCGTCGATCGCGTCTGGATCGATTTCTCCCGCGGCCGCCTTGCCGGCAAGCGTTCGAGCCGCCGCGGCGATTTCCGCGCGGGACCCGTAGTTGAGCGCGACAACAAGGGTCAGGCGCTGATTGCTCGCCGTGCGCTCGACCGCCGTTTCGAGCCGGCTGACGAGGTCCGCGCCGAACGCCGAATAATCCCCGATCAGCTTAAGCCGGACGCCTTCCTTGTTAAGCGTCGCCAGTTCGCGCTCGAGATAGAAGCGCATCAGCGCCGTCAAATCGGAGATCTCGCCCTCGCTGCGGCGCCAGTTTTCGGACGAGAAGGCGTAGAGCGTCAGGACTTCGACGCCATGGTCGGCGGCGGCCTGAAGCGCGCGCTTGACCGCTTCGGCGCCGGCGCGGTGGCCAGCGACCCGCGGCAGTCCGCGCGATTCCGCCCAGCGGCCATTGCCGTCCATGATGATCGCGACGTGGCGCGGGACAATGTTGGCGCCGGCCTCGGCGATCGGTTGGGCTCCCTCGGGAGCGGCGTGCTTCACTTGCCGAGGATTTCCGTTTCCTTGGTGTCAGCCAGCTGATCGATCTCTTTGATCGTGTCGTCGGTGAACTTCTGCACCTCATGTTCGAGCCGCTTGCGCTCGTCCTCGCTGATCTCGTGCTTTTTCTCGTCCGTCTTGAGATGATCCATCCCATCACGACGGACGTTGCGGACGGCGATCCGCGCTTTCTCGGCATATTGGCCGACGAGCTTGGCCAGCTCCTTGCGGCGCTCTTCGGTCAGCTCCGGGATCGGGAGGCGGATGATCTGACCGTCGACGATCGGGTTGATGCCGAGGCCGGCGTTGCGGATCGCTTTCTCAACCGGCTGGACGTTCGACCGATCCCATACCTGCACCGAGAGCAGGCGCGCCTCCGGGGTCGACACCGTCGCGACCTGGTTCAGCGGCATGTTGGCACCGTAGACCTCGACGTTGACCGGATCGAGCAAGGCGGTCGAAGCGCGGCCGGTGCGCAGGCCGCCAAGGTCGTGGCGCAACGCTTCGAGCGCGCCGTGCATCCGGCGATTGAGGTCGGCGGTGCTGATGCTGGTGGTCATCGATTACTCCCCACTTTGGACGATGGTCGCGGTTCCGCGTCCGGCGAGCACTTCGGCAAGGTTGCCGGGCTGGCGGATGTTGAACACGACGATCGGAATTCCATTGTCGCGGCACAATGCGACGGCGGCGGCGTCCATGACCTTGAGGTCGTCGCCAAGCACCTTGTTGAAGTTTAGCGTTTCGTACCGTTTCGCTCCGGCCACCTTCTTCGGGTCGGCGTCGTAAACGCCGTCGACGCTGGTGCCCTTGAACAGAGCGTCACAGCCCATTTCGGCGGCGCGCAGCGCGGCGGCAGTGTCGGTCGTGAAATAGGGATTGCCGGTGCCCGCCGCGAACAGGACGATACGGCCCTTTTCCATGTGGCGGAGCGCGCGGCGGCGGATGTAGGGCTCGCACACGCTCGACATCGGGATCGCCGACTGGACGCGGGTGTCGACGCCGAGCCTCTCAAGCGCGTTCTGCAGCGCAAGCGCGTTCATCACGGTCGCGAGCATGCCCATGTAATCGGCGGTCGCGCGATCGAAACCCTTGGCGGCCGCCGCCATCCCGCGGAAGATGTTGCCCCCACCGACAACCAGACACAGCTCATGGCCCTGCCCCTTGGCGGAGGCGATTTCGCCGGCGAGACCGTTGGCGGCTTCGGGGTCGATGCCGAACTGGCCCTGCCCCATCAACGCCTCGCCCGAAAGCTTGACCAGAATGCGGTTGAAGCGCGGGCGAGTCATGCGGTCGGATTGTCCTCAAGATGTAACAAGGGCGGCCACGCCTTTATGGCGCAGCCGCCCTGTTGCCAACTGCTAAGCAGCGGTGGACGCCTTTCAGGCGACCGGCTCGGGCTTGGTCCCGGCAGCGGCCGCGACCTCGGCGGCGAAGTCGCTTTCCTTCTTCTCGATGCCCTCGCCAAGCTGGAAGCGGACGAACCCGGCCAGCTTGATATCGGTGCCGGCATCCTTCGCGGCGGACGCCACGACCTCGGCAACTGGGGTCTTGTTGTCCATCACGAATAGCTGGGTGGTCAGCGCATGCTCCTTGCGGAACTTAGCCAGACCGCCCTCAACCATCTTCTCGGCGATCGCCTGCGGCTTGCCGCTTTCCTTGGCCTTTTCCAGAGCGATGCCACGCTCGCGCTCCATGAGGTCCGCGGGAAGCTCGTCGGCAGTCAGCGCCAGCGGGTGAGCCGCCGCGACGTGCATCGCAATCTGCTTGCCGAGCGCCGTCAGAACGTCCGCCGGGGCAGCGCTTTTAAGCGCGACCAAAACGCCGATCTTGCCGAGGCCGGGGGCAACCTGATTGTGGACGTAGGGCACCACCGCGCCCTCGTTCACTTCAAGGATCGCGGCGCGGCGCAGCGACTGGTTCTCGCCGATCTTGGCGATATTCTCGGTCAGCGCCTCGGTGACGGTTCCCCCACCCGGGTAAGCCGCGGCGCCAAGCGCCTCGACGTCGGCGCCCTGTTCGAGCGCGAGCTTGGCGACGTTGCGCACGAAGTCCTGGAACAGCTCGTTCTTGGCGACGAAGTCGGTTTCCGAATTGATTTCGACGGCGGCGCCGCGCTGGCCCTCGACGGTCACTCCGACGAGGCCCTCGGCGGCGGTGCGGCCGGCCTTCTTGGCGGCGGCCGACAGGCCCTTGGCGCGCAGCCAGTCAATCGCCGGCTCCATCTCGCCATTGGTCTCGGACAGCGCCTTCTTGCAGTCCATCATGCCGGCGCCGGTGCGCTCGCGCAGCTCTTTCACACTTGTGGCCGTGATCTCAGCCATTTCATATTTCCTTCAGCAAAACCCGTTCGCATCGAGCGTCGTCGAGATGCGCGTACCTGCGTCCCTCGACTTCGCTCGGGACGAACGGGAGATAGGGTTCGTCCGGTTACGCTTCCAGCGCCACTTCTACCGGCGGTTCGGCCATCGCGCCGATGTCCTGGCCCTTGGCGACGGACTCGCCGGTACGGCCTTCGCTCACCGCCGTCGCGATGGCGTCGGTGTAGAGGCGGATCGCGCGGCTGGCGTCGTCATTGCCCGGAACCGGGAAGGCGATGCCGCTTGGGTCACTGTTCGAATCGAGGATCGCGACGACCGGGATGCCGAGGACATTGGCTTCCTTGATCGCGAGCTCTTCCTTGTTGGTGTCGACCACGAACATGACGTCGGGAAGCCCGCCCATGTCGCGGATTCCGCCAAGGCTCTTTTCGAGTTTGTCGCGTTCGCGAGTCAACTGCAGCACTTCCTTCTTGGTCAAGCCGGCGGTGTCACCCGACAGCTGCTCCTCGAGGCTCTTGAGCCGCTTGATCGAGTTGGAAATCGTCTTCCAGTTGGTCAGCATGCCGCCCAGCCAGCGATGGTTGACGAAATGCTGGCCACTCGCGGCCGCCGCTTCGGCGATCGGGTCCTGGGCCTGGCGCTTGGTGCCGACGAACAGCACCTTGCCGCCGCGCGCGACGGTCTGCTGAACGAAGTCGAGCGCGCGCGCAAACAGCGGCACGGTCTGCGACAAATCGATGATGTGAACCCCGTTCCGATCGCCGAAAATGTACGGCTTCATCTTGGGATTCCAGCGGTGGGTTTGGTGGCCGAAATGCGCTCCGGCCTCGAGCAATTGCTGCATGGTGACGACAGTAGCCGCCATTGGTCTTCTCCTTCCGGTTTTACCTCGATGGAGCCAAGTCACCAGCCTCGCGGCTGGCACCGGGATGTAAGCTCCACCTGTGGGATGCCGCGCCTCTACATGAGGTGTCTTGCGGTTTCAAGGGTTTGGGACCGATGTGAAGCGAGACTTGACACGAAAGAACAAAAAGAGAACATTGTGCCATCTCAACCGGGGGTTCGATGCCTCGCCGGAACGAAACGGGACCGGCGGGGTTACAAGGTCCCAAGAAGGATGGACGCGATGATTGCAGCTTTGGGCACCCTCGCCTTCCTCGCCACTTTGTGGCTGCTCGTGGTGATCGGGGCCATGATTCTTGAGGAAAGCGGCGCCAAGATCGCCGCTGCCCTCAAGGGCAATTCGCAACGTCAGCCGGTCCGGGTCGCGGTTCGGGTTCGCACCCGCCAGCGGCTGCGGCCTATGCTGCGCGCGAAGGCTGAGTTGCGCGCCGCCGCTTGACCCGCGCGTAACTGGCGAGCGCAAACGGAATCATCACCAGGTACAGTCCGGCCACAGCCAGAAGCGTTTGCCATGGCGCGACGATGAGCGCCGCCCCGAGCAGCGCCACGCCGGCCAATGCCGACAGCCTCCAGTCGCGCCGAATCCTGATGCTCGACCAACTGTAAGTAGGAATGCTCGAGATCATCAGCGCGGCGATGAACAACGTCCACGCCATCACCAAGGGCCAGTGGCGGAAAATCTCATTGTCGGTAATCAGCCAAAGGAACATCGGCATGAATGCGAGGCCCGCGCCCGCCGGAGCCGGCACACCGGTGTTGAACCCGGCCGACTTATGAGGCTGTTCGGCCGCGTCGAGGCGCGCGTTGAATCGGGCGAGGCGAAGCGCGCAACAGACGGCGAGCGACAATGCGGCGATCCACCCGAACCGGGGCGCGGTCTGCAACGACCACAGAAACAGGATCAACGCCGGCGCGGTGCCGAACGCGATATTGTCGCTCAGCGAATCGAGCTCGGCGCCGAATTTGCTCTGGGCACGGAGCAACCGCGCGATCCGCCCGTCGAGACCGTCGAGTACGCCGGCGAGCACGACCGCCCCCAGCGCCTTGTCCCACTCGCCGCGGATGGCGAGGCTCACGCCGGTCAGGCCCATGCACAAAGCCAGCGCGGTAATCGCATTCGGAATCATCGCGCGGAACGGGATCCCGCGCGGGTCGCGATCACCTGCGGTTTCGTCGCTCACTGGCTGCTGCCGGTCACCGGTATGTCCAGCCCGAAGATCCCGAGGACGGTCTCGCCGGCGATGGTACGTTGGCCCGGCAGCACTCGGGGCGCCGCCCCGGACGGCAGATAGACATCGACCCGGCTACCGAAGCGAATCAGGCCGACGCGCTGACCGGCCTCGATCGAATCCCCTTCCTTGACGAACGCGACGATGCGCCGCGCGACCAGACCAGCGATCTGGGTGAAGCCGATCCTGAGTCCGTCGCCGCTCTCGACCAGGAAGTGCTGACGTTCATTGTCTTCGCTCGCCTTGTCGAGATCGGCATTGAGGAATTTGCCCGGAATATAGGCAATCCGCCGCACCCGGCCGGTGATCGGCGCGCGCTGGATGTGCACATCGAACACGCTCATGAAAATCGACACGCGGCTATATTCGCCGTCGGCCAGCCCCTCGGCCCCGCGCAGCTCGGGCGGCGGCGGCACCTTGACGATCATCGTGATCAGGCCGTCGGCCGGTGCGACGATGAACTTGTCGCCGCGCGGCGTGGTGCGAACAGGGTCACGAAAGAACGCCGCGACCCAGAGGGTGATGCCGATCAGCAACCAGCCAACGAAATGGCTGACCAGCGTATAGGTCGCCAGCGCCGCGACAGCGGCGATCACGACAAATTTGCGGCCCTCGGGATGGATCGAGGGAAAACGCCACTTAACTGTCGTGGCGAGCGGATGGTCGGACGTCTTCTCTGGGATAGGCATCGCCGCTCCCTTAAAGAGCGTCGCGGGCCGGCACAACGGCGCGGTTGCCTGCACGGGTCGCGCATCCTAGAGCGCCGCCAACCCCAAATTCGCAGGAATGCAAATGGCCAAGATCAAGGTGAAGAACCCGGTCGTCGAACTCGACGGCGACGAGATGACCCGCATCATTTGGCAATGGATCCGCGAACAGCTGATCCTGCCGTATCTCGACGTCGACCTGTTGTATTACGACCTGTCGATCGAACATCGCGACGCGACCGAGGACAAAGTCACGGTCGACGCCGCCAATGCCATCAAACAGCATGGCGTCGGCGTCAAATGCGCGACCATCACGCCCGACGAGGCGCGGGTCGAGGAATTCAAGCTTAAGAAGATGTGGAAATCGCCCAATGGCACCATCCGCAACATCCTCGGCGGGGTCGTTTTCCGCGAGCCGATCGTACTCGCCAACGTGCCGCGGCTGATCCCGGGCTGGACCGACCCGATCGTGGTCGGTCGTCACGCCTTCGGTGACCAGTATAAGGCCACCGACTTCCTCGTCCCCGGCAAGGGCAAGCTGACCATCAAATGGCAGGGCGAAAACGGCGAGGTGATCGAGCACGAAGTGTTCGACTTCCCTTCGTCGGGCGTCGCCATGGGCATGTACAATCTCGACGAGAGCATCCGCGACTTCGCCCACGCCTGCCTGAATTATGGGCTCGATCGCGGTTGGCCGGTCTATCTGTCGACCAAGAACACCATCCTCAAGGCCTATGACGGGCGTTTCAAGGATATCTTCCAGGAAATTTACGACAGCGAATACAAAGCTAAATTCGAAGAAGCTGGTATAGAATATCAGCATCGGCTGATCGACGACATGGTCGCTTCCGCGCTCAAGTGGAGCGGAAAATTCATCTGGGCGTGCAAGAATTACGACGGCGACGTCCAGTCGGATCAGGTCGCTCAGGGATTCGGCTCACTCGGGCTGATGACCTCAGTCCTGACCACCCCCGACGGCAAGACTGTCGAGGCCGAGGCCGCGCACGGCACCGTCACCCGCCATTATCGCATGCACCAGCAGGGCAAGGCGACCTCGACTAACCCGATCGCGTCGATTTTCGCCTGGACCGGCGGGCTCAAGTACCGCGGCAAGTTCGACGGCACGCCCGACGTGGTGCGCTTCGCCGAAACGCTCGAGCGGGTGTGCGTGGAAACGGTCGAAGGTGGCCAGATGACCAAGGATCTCGCGATCCTCGTCGGGCCCGAGCAGCCGTGGATGACCACCGAGCAGTTCTTCGCCGCGATCGTGACAAACCTCGAAGCGGCTATGGCCGCGGAACAGCAGCCGGCGAACGAACCCGCTCGCGCCTGATCCCGAGGCCGATAAAGCGGCCGGGAATTCGCCGCAGCAGAGGGAAGCGATTGAGCACCCGGATCGCCAGCGGCGCTTTGGTGATCGGCGCGCGCGCCTGGAGCAGGCGGCCGATGATCCGGTCCTGGGCGAATTTCTGCGCCCACTGGATGAGCCGGGTCGGCAGCAAGCGCCGATCCTCGACCTTGTGCAGCAAGGGATCGACGTCATCGCCCCGGGCCAGCGGGCCAGCGAGATAGTTCGCGGCCGCCACCGCGTCCTGGATCGCCAGATTGATCCCGATCCCGCCGATCGGCGACATGGCATGCGCGGCATCGCCGATGGCGAGCAGTCCGGGCCGCTGCCAGCAGGTCAACCGGTCGAGCTTTACGGTCAGCAGATGCAAGTCGCTGATGTCGTCGAGTTCCGCGAGGTCGAGGTCGGGCGGAGCCGCGGCCGCGACCTCGTCGCGGATCGCCTGGATGCCGCGCGCCTGAAAGGCCTCGGCCGCGCCTTTCGGGATGAGGAAAGCACACTGCCAATAGGTGTTTCGGTCGATCATCACCAACAACCGCCCCGCCTCGACGTTGCCGCGCAATCCGCCCTTGGACTTGGCCGTCTTGCCAACCCGAAACCAGAACACGTCCATCGGCGCGCCCAGATCCTCGAGCGGAAGCGTCCCGCGAACGATTGAGGCTCGGCCGTCCGCGGCAATCGTCAATCGCGCGCGCACCTCACGCCCGTCCGCGAGCCTCACGCCGGAAACCCGGCCTCGCTCCTCGATGAAGTCTGCGACCGGCGCCTTCATCTCGATGTGAAAGCCGGGAAACGCCTTCGCCTCCTCGCGCAGGAAATCGAGGAAATCCCATTGCGGCATCATGGCGATGAACGGCGCTGGGGTGCGGAGGTGAGAGAGATCGCCGATGGTCCATTCGCGGCCGGCAACGCGCAGTTCTGCGCCTGCCACACGGTCATGTGGCCGGGCGAGGAAGCGCTGGAGCATGCCGAGCTGGTCGAGGATTTCCATGGTCGACGGGTGGACCGTGTCGCCGCGGAAATCGCGAAAGAAGTCTTCGTGCTTTTCGAAGATGCGCACATCGCATCCGGCCCGGGCAAACAGCAGCCCGGCCATCACCCCCGCGGGTCCGCCGCCAACGACAATCAGGTCGCAATCTGACGCCATGACGTCAGCCCTGCCGCGTCGCACCTGCGGTGACAAGCCTTGCCGCTGCTGCCTATACCAGCGGCATGGCGGATCAATTCTCGACATCGGGCTTTAGCGACGCGCTGGTGATCCTCGGCGCGGCCGGAATCGTCATTCCAGCCTTCGCCCGCATCCGCATCAGCCCGATCATCGGCTTCATCCTGATCGGCATGCTGGTCGGCCCCGCCGGCCTTGGCGCGCTCACGGCGGCATATCCATGGCTCAACTATGTGACGATCTCCAATGCCCATGCGATTGACCCGTTCGCCGAGCTGGGCATCGTCCTGTTGCTCTTCTCGGTCGGCCTCGAGCTGTCGTTCCGCCGGCTCTGGTCGATGCGCCGGCTGGTGTTCGGCGTCGGCGCCGCCGAGCTCATGACTTGCGCGGTGGTCATCGGCCTTGCCCTGTTCATGATGGGCCAGAGCCTCTCCGGTTCGGTCGCGCTCGGCCTCGCGCTCGCGTTGTCGTCGACCACGATCGTCATCCCGCTTGTCGGCACGCAAACCCCGGTTGGCCGCTCGGCGCTGGGGATGCTGCTGTTCGAAGACCTGGCGTTGGTCCCAATCGTGTTCGCATTGGCTGCTATGGCCCCCAACGCCAGCGGCAACGGGGTCGGCTCCCTGCTCACCACGCTCGCAATCGGCGGAGTGACCGCGCTGGCGATGTTGGTCCTGGGCCGATTGCTGCTCCCGCCCCTGTTCGCCCAGGCAGCGCGGACTAAAAGCCCGGAGTTGTTCCTGTCGGCCTGCCTACTCGTGGTCATCATCGCCAGCATGGTGACGACCGCGATCGGATTCTCGCCGGTGCTCGGCGCGTTGATCGCCGGAATCGTCATCGCTGAGACGGAATATCGCGGCGAGGTCGAGGTGATCACCGCGCCATTCCGCGGTCTCGGCCTCGGGATTTTCCTGATCACCGTGGGGATGAGCGTCGATTTTCGGGTTTTGCTCGCGGACTGGCAAGGCCTGCTGAGCGCGCTCGTTGCCGTGCTCGTCGTCAAGGCCGCTGTCACCGCTTTGCTGCTGCTCCTGGGAGGAGCCCGCACCGCAGTTGCCGCGGAAACCGGGGTCCTGATGGCCTCGCCGTCGGAAACCACGCTCATCGTCCTCGGATCGGCGACCGCCGCGCAGCTGGTCAGCCGAGACACCGCCGCCTTCTGGCAGATCGTGACGGCTCTCGGCCTCACGGTGACGCCGCTGCTCGCCAAGCTCGGCCGCGCCGCCGGAAGGGGATTCGCGGGCCGAGCAATGGACAGTCAGATGAACGCCTCGCTCGATACCGCGGAGCCAGGCCAAGTCGTGATCCTTGGCTTCGGCCGCGTGGGCCGAATGGTCGCCGACATGCTCGCCGCGCACGACAAGGACTATCTCGCAATCGACAGCGACACCGATGCGGTGACCGCCTCCCGCAAGGAGGGCTATGACGTACTGTTCGGTGATGTCGCCCGGCCTGAATTGATCGAGCAATTGCGCGAGCGCCGGCCCAGCGCATTCATCCTAACGATGGACAATCCAGTGCTCGTCGTCCGCCTCGCCCGCAATTTGCGCCGCGCATTCGCCGATCTCCCGATCGTCGCCCGCGCCCGGGACACCGCCCACGCGGCGGAGCTGTACAAGGCTGGAGTGACCGACGCCGTGCCGGAGACACTCGAAGCCTCGCTACAATTGTCTGAAGCCGTGTTAGTAGACCTTGGCGTGCCGATGGGGCCGGTGATCGCTTCGATCCACGAGAAACGAGACGAGCTCCGGGCTGAGATCAAGGCGGAGGCGCAGCTTGAGGAGGCGCCGCGGCTCGGCGGACGCCGCCTCAGAGATGCGGGTCGGTAGTCCCGGCGCTTAGATTTCGACCTGACTGCCGAGCTCCACGACCCGGTTGGTCGGAAGCTTGAAGAATTCCATCGCGCTTTCCGCGTTGCGCAGCATCCAGGCGAACAGCTTCTCGCGCCAGATCGCCATTCCCGGCCGCGACGAGGCCAGCAATGTCTGGCGGGCGAGGAAGAAGCTGGTGTCCATCATCTTGCACGGATCGCCGATGCCCTTGATTTTGGCGAGCGCGGTCGGAACATCGATTTCCTCCATGAAACCGTAACGGAGGAGCAGGCGGTAGAAGCCAGAACCGTAATCCTTGGTCTCGATCCGCTTCTCGTCGGGCACGTAGGGCACGTCTTCGATCCGCACCGTCAACAGGATCACCCGCTCGTGCAGCACCTTATTATGCTTGAGGTTGTGGAGTAGCGCGTGCGGGACGCCCGAGGCTGAGCTGGTCATGAACACCGCCGTCCCGGGCACGCGCGCCGCGCTGGTCGCCGCCGACTTGATGAAAATCTCCATCGGCAGGCTCGCCTCGTTCATCCGGTCGATCATCAGCTTGCGCCCCTTTGCCCAGGTGGTGAGCAAGGTGAATGCGATCGCGCCGACCAGCAGCGGGAACCAGCCCCCGGCCGGGATCTTGAGCAGGTTCGCCGACAGATACGTGCCGTCAACGGTGAAGAAGACGATCAGCAGTCCCGCGACGACCCACCGGTTCCAGTTCCACATCTGCCGCAAGACGACCGCGATCAGCACGGTGTCGATCAGCATCGCACCGGTGACGGCGATGCCGTAGGCGGCGGCGAGGTTGGACGAGTTGCGGAAGGTCAGCACGAGCAAGATGACCATGATCATCAGCGCCCAGTTGACGACCGGAATGTAGATCTGCCCGGCCGTTGACTCACTGGTGTGCGTAATCCGAAGGCGCGGCACGAAACCGAGCTGGATCGCCTGCTGAGTAACCGAGAAGGCACCCGAAATCACCGCCTGGCTGGCAATGATTGTCGCCGCGGTCGCAAGCAGGACCAACGGGAGCCGGAGCATATCGGGCGCAAGGTAGAAGAATGGATCCTTGACCTTGGCGAACGCCTCGTGCGGCGCGGCCGAGAGGATCATCGCCCCCTGCCCCATGTAATTGAGCAGCAGCGCCGGTAGCACGAAATACATCCAGGAGACCCGGATCGGATTTCGGCCGAAGTGGCCCATGTCGGCATAGAGCGCCTCGGCGCCGGTGACCGCGAGCACGACCGATCCCATCGCGATGAATGCTCGCAATGGGTCCGAAGCGAAGAAATGGAATGCGTTCAGCGGGTTGAACATCGCCAGCGGTACCGCCGGCTGGTCGACGATGTGAATCACGCCAAGTACGGCGATCGTAACGAAATAGACCAGCATGATTGGGCCGAACAGCAGGCCCACCCGGGCCGTACCGCGTGCCTGAATAGCGAACAATCCAATCAAGATGCCGACCGCGAGTGGAATGACGAAAGGGGCGAGATTTGGGTTTACGGTAGTCAGCCCCTCGACCGCCGAAAGGACGGAAATCGCCGGGGTGATCATCGAATCGCCGTAGAACAGGGCGGTGGCGAACACGCCGAGCATGATGATCCCGCTGGTCCAGCGCTTTTGGGCTCCGAGTGTCCGGTTGATCATCGCGAGGAGCGCTAGGCTGCCGCCTTCGCCCTTGTTGTCGGCGCGCATGATGATCGTGACATATTTCAGCGTCACGATGATCATCATCGACCAGAAAATGAGGCTGAGAACTCCGAAAATGTGTAGCTGATCGGGGATCAGCGTGTGGTGGCCGGCGAAGGTCTCGCGGAAAGCATAGATCGGGGACGTGCCGATGTCGCCGAACACGATCCCGATCGCGCCGATCGCCAGCTTGTACAGCGGCCCCCGGTCGTGGCTGGGCGCGCCGTCGCTGGGCGCGCCGGTCACGGCGGCCCCGGTGGCGGTGATGTTCATGCGATTAAAACTGCCCGGACCCGCTCACAACGCGCATTCCATATGCCCCCGCCGCGATTTGGACGTCGGCGGCGCGCAGCCCTAGCACCGGCGCATAGGGGCTGCAATCGGTGGGGACAGGGGCGAAAACCCTGTCTATAGGCCCGCGCAATCATCATGAGCGGAGAGAAACTATAATGCGCGTCGGGGTGCCCAAAGAGATCAAGGTCCATGAATATCGCGTCGGCCTGACGCCGGCTTCGGTCGCCGAGCTGGTCGCCGCCGGACATGAAGTGGTGGTCGAAACCAACGCCGGCAACGGGATCGATTGCCCCGACAGCGCTTACACCAAGGTCGGCGCCAAAATCCTCCCCGACGCGCCGGCGGTGTTCAAGGTCGCGGACATGATCGTCAAGGTCAAGGAGCCGCAGCTCCAAGAGATCGCCATGCTCGAGCCGCGGCATATCCTGTTCACCTACCTTCACCTGGCCGCCGACAAGGCGCAGGCCGAGGGCCTGATGAAATCGGGCGCGACCTGCATCGCCTATGAGACGGTTACTGGCCGCAACGGCTCGCTGCCGCTGCTGAAACCGATGAGCGAAGTCGCCGGGCGGATGTCGGTCCAGGTCGGCGCGCATTATCTCGAAAAAGAACAAGGCGGGCGCGGAGTGCTGCTCGGCGGCGTCCCGGGCGTCGCCCCGGCCAAAGTCGCGATCCTCGGCGGCGGCGTGGCCGGAGTGAACGCTGCTCAAATGGCCGTCGGCATGCGCGCCGACGTCACCATTTACGACATCAACATGGAGCGGTTGGCCGAACTCGACATGTTCTTCTCCAGCCAGATCAAGACCGCCTATGCCTCGCGCGCGACGATCGCCAATGCGGTCGAAAAATCGGAGCTGGTGATTGGCGCGGTGCTCGTTCCTGGCGCCGCCGCGCCTAAACTGGTTACGCGCGATATGCTCAAAACGATGAAGCGCGGGTCGGTGCTGGTCGACATCGCCATCGATCAGGGCGGCTGCTTCGAAACCAGCCACGCCACGACCCACGCCGACCCGGTCTATGAGGTCGATGGAATCATCCATTATTGCGTTGCCAACATGCCGGGCGCGGTCGCCCGGACGAGCGCGTTCGCGCTTAACAACGCGACCCTGCCCTTCGCGCTCAAGATCGCGAACTTGGGTGCGGACGAAGCGATGCGCCGGGACCCGGACCTTGCCGCCGGACTCAACGTCTCGGACGGCAAGATCCGCCACCAGGCGGTCGCCGAGGCGCTGGCCCTGGCCTACGAAGCGGTCTGAGCCGTCGCGCTCGAGCCGCTCTCGAGCGCGGCTTCGATCCATTGCTGGATCTGGCTGCGCGGCGCGGCACCGACCTTCTGCGCGACCGGCTGGCCGCCTTTGAACAGCAGCATGGTCGGAATGCCGCGCACACCGTAGCGGCCGGGCGTGTCCGGGTTTTCATCGATGTTGAGCTTGGCGACGGTCAGCTTGTCGCCGAGTTCGTTGGAAATTTCCTCGAGCGCCGGGGCAATCATCCGGCAAGGGCCGCACCATTCGGCCCAGAAGTCGACCAGGACCGGCTCGTCGGCCCCCAAAACGTCGGTTGCAAAGCTCTGATCGGTAACGGTTTTGGTGCCCATAGCGGGAATCTCCTGCGGGAATTGGAAAAGTTAACAAAGGATATGGGCGTTCGATCGGCGCCTCTCAAGCGGCAAGTTCGAATAGTCGGGGCGCAGCTGTGTAGAGCAATGCGGCCCTCACCTCGCGGCCCGGAAAAATCACCCGCAGCGCCTCGGCGTAAGCGTGCATTTGGGCGCGGTGCGATGCCGGGATGTCACCGTCATTGTCGGGCACGCGGCCGGTCTTGAAATCGATCACCAGGATCCGGTCGGCTTCGACCAGCAGCCGGTCGGCGGTTCCGGCGATCACGCGCCCGTCGGGCAAGGTGGCGGCCAACGGCGCTTCGCCGAGCGAGCCCGGGCCGAACAACGGCGCGAAGCCGGCATCGGACAGGACTTCACAAACGCTGTCGGCGATTTCCGAACGCTCTTCGCCTGCCTGAACACCGGCCGAATGTTCGAGCCAGCGCAGGGCGCATTTCAGCCGATCCTCGGCGGCAACGGGAGCCAGACGTTCGAGCAATTGATGGATCAACGAACCACGCCGGGCGGCGGCCCGCATCGCCTCGTTTGGCGGCGGGGCCGCGTCAGTGTCGGCTCCGATCGCCGATGGCGCGAGCGGGCGCGGCGGTCGCGCCTCCGGCAGAGGCGGCTGGAGTGCCCAGGCGGGAACCGAAACCGGCGGAAGCTCAACTCCAGCTTTCGGCCGCGCCTTTGCCGTGACGGCCGAGCCGTAGACCATGCCAGTTCCCCATTCCCCCTGACCAACCGGGGCGGCGCCTTGCCCCTCCATCGCCTGCTGAACGATCAAATGCCAACTGTTGGCTGGCCGCGGATCCGATCCATCTTTCCGGGGCTTGGGCGCCACGCCGCTGACGATCAGCCGGTCCGCGGCACGGGTCAGCGCGACGTAGAGCAGCCGCATATGCTCCTCGAGGTCGCGCTTTTCATCGCGCGCGATGATTTCCTCAAATGGAGGACGACGCTCATCTTTCCTCGGCCGCAGCAAGGGGACGACGCGGTCCGGCGCGATCTCATAATTCAAGGCCAGCGGAATCCGCCCGAGCCTGGACGGATCGGCGGTCGCATCGGCGAGGATCACGACCGGCGCTTCGAGGCCCTTGGCGCCGTGGACTGTCATCACTCGAACTTCGTTAGCCGGCTGGCCGGGATCGCGCTGGACATCGACCGTGCCGCGCGAAAACCAGGCGATGAAGCGGTCGAGCGAGGCGGTGTCAGTGCGCTCAAATTCGAGCGCGCTGTTCATCAGTTCGTCAATCGCGTCGCGCGCCGCCTGACCCAGCCGGCCATAGAGCTTGCGCCGCCCCTGTATCGGCCCCGAAAGGATCGTTTCGAGAAAGCGCGACGGCGTGGTGAAATCGGCGATGGCAAGGAGTCCGGAAAGCGCGTCATGGGCCGCGCGAAACGCGTCATTCTCGCCGGCGCGCTGACGAAGCTCGCGCCACAATCGGCCCGGCCGGTTCCAGGCCAGCGAGCGCAACCGGTCCTGGTCCCAGCTGATCAATGGCGAGACCAACAGGCAGGCCAGGCTCAAATCGTCATTCGGCTGGACCGCGAAGCGGACCGCGGCGAGCAGATCCTGGACGGCGAGCGGTTCATGCAAATGCAGGCGATCGACCCCGGCGACCGGCACGCCGGCAGAGAACAGCCGCGCGACGATCAGCGAAGCAAGCTCGGCACGGCTGCGCACCAGCACAAGGATATCGCCGGGAGTCAGCGGGCGAGCTGTCGACGCAAGTACGGGCGCGTCCTCGATCAGCGCCCGAATGCGCTCGGCAAGCGCCTCGGCATAAAGGCGGTCGCGCAGGGTGACCCACCGCTCCTCCCCTTCTTCCGCCTCGTCGTCCGCATCCGCCGCGGCGAACGGCTGCCACAGCTCGACCTGACCGGCGCGGTCCGCATGGTGAGCGCGGTGCGGCTCGGGTGGTTCGAGCAGGGCCAGGGCCTGATGGCCGACGGTTGCAATCATCGAGTCGACGACGTCGAGGATCGGCTGAGCGGAGCGAAAGCTGGCCGCGATTGAAAGATCCCGGAATTCGCGCGTGCGCCGCTGATAGCTGAACAGGTCGTCGCCGACGCTTAGGGAGGTCGCGCGACCCCTGAATAGCCGGCGGGCCTCGTCGAACCGCTTCGGATCCGTGCCCTGGAACCCGTAGATCGCCTGTTTGAAATCGCCGACCATGAACAAGGTCCGGTGCCGACCCTCGGTCTCGCTCGAGCCGCTGAAATATTCATCGACGAGGCGCTCGATGATCTCCCACTGCGCGGCGTTGGTGTCTTGGGCTTCGTCGACCAATACGTGATCGACCTGGCGGTCGAGCTTGTAGCGCACCCAGTCGCCCATCCCGGGCGTCTTCAACAGCTCCCGGGTCCATTCGATCAGGTCGTTGAAGTCGACGACTCCGCTGGCTCGCTTGGCGTGGGTGTAAGCTGCGGCGAACGCCTGACCAGCGCGAAGGCCCGCCGCCATGTCAGCGGCAAGCAGAGCCCCGTTCTGAATTGCCAGGAGCTCTCCAACGAGGTTCGCTAGTCGGCCAGCATGGGTTTCATATTCGGGATCGGCCTTCACCTGTCCCGCAGACAGGCGGATAGTGTCTTTGTCCGTCAGGACAACCTTGCGGAGCTGGGGGAGCGCGGCGGCCCGCTCAATCGGCGTGAGCGCGAGCCAGTCCTCGATGACCTCGGCGTGCCCCAGCCCGGTTTGCGCACCCCATTTACGGTTCGCCGCGGCGACCGCCTGGAGCAGATCGCAATCGAACCCGTCATCCCCGCAATTGGCGGCAATATATTCCTCGGCCGACCCCTCGGGCAGGTCCATCAGGTCGCGGATCGCCGGCTCGAGCCTTTCCCTGGGCCCGAGCTCGGCAAACGCATCGGCGCGGCGCGCGCAGGTCTGCAAATATTCGATGGCGCCCATCTCGCCGAGTCGCCGGCTGAGCGTTTGCACGTCGCGGATCAGCGCGGCGTCGCCCTGCGCTTCGGCATCGGCAACGAGAGTCGCCAGGGTCCGCCGTACGAGCTCCTGTTCCGCCCGGCCTTCGATCGGCTGGAAGCCGGGGACGATCCCGGCCTCTGCCGGAAACGCGGCGAGCAACGATTGCGCGAAGCTGTGAATGGTCTGGATTTTGAGCCCACCCGGACAATCGAGCACCCTGGCGAACAGCGTGCGCGCGCGTTCGAGCGCCAGCGGATCGTTGGCCTCGCCAAGCGCGAACAGGTCTTTCTTGAGATCCTTGTCCTTCAACCGCACCCAGCTGACCAAGCGGGCGCCGATGCGGTTGGCCATCTCCGCCGCGGCGGCCTTGGTGAAGGTCAGGCACAGGATCGATTCGGGCCGCGCTCCGCGGAGCAACAGGCGCAGCACGCGCGCGGTCAAAACCTGTGTCTTGCCGGTTCCCGCCGAAGCCGACAGCGAAGCATGGACGTCGGGGTCGGCGGCCCGCAGTTGCGCATCCTCAAGCTCGGGCAGCGGCCTAAAGCGCTTGCTCATGCGCGCCTCCTCGCCATAGAGAATGCGGCATGACTGACAGCGACGACGACAATCTCGACCAGGCCAACAAACAGCGCCGGGACAAGCTGGTCAAAGCCGGGGTTGCGGTTGGCATCGGCTCCGCGGCGATCGTCGCGGCCTTGCTCTACGCCTCCAAGGTCAAAAAGAAGCCGCGCAAATAGTCCGCTCATTTGCGGCCGTACCATTCTTCCAGCCGCATCAGCTGGTCGTAATCCCCATAGGGCGTGTAGGCCGGGTTCAGTTTGGCGGTGAACGGTTCGCTGCCGGTCAGCCATTTTTGCGCCGCTTCCGAGAAATGCTTGAAGGCGTGGGCCAGGAACCCCTCGGGACCCATGTCCTTGTCGGGGCACGTTAGCCTTCCAAAGCTGCCCTTGTGGCGCGTCAGTGACCAATATTCGAAAGCTTGCGGTTCGCCGCGAATATCGGCGAACCCGCCGGCTCGGCCGATCAGGCCGAGCAGTCCGAGTTGCAATGCAAAGCCGGCATCCACCGCCTTCTGGGTCGGCGGCGCACCGGTCTTGTAGTCAATGATCGCGATGCCGCCGTCGGCGAGGCGGTCGAGCCGATCGGCGCGGCCGTGGACCGTGACCCCGGCGATCGCCGCCTCGCCGGTGATCTCCGCCGCCAGGGGGATTCGTCCGTTCGCACGATTGTCGCGTTCGAGGTTCGCAATCCAGTCGATCGCTTCGAGCAGGCGCGGCGCCCACAAAGCGCGCAGCATCGGATGGATCGCCTGGTCGCGCAGCAGCTGCTCGGCTCGCGGCCGGAGCTTGTCGGGATCGCATTGATCATGCTCCTGCCAATCCTGCAGCGCCTTGTGCACGGCTTCGCCCTTCCAACGCGCGGTATGGTCGGCATCGACCGGATCGATTGGCCGCAAGCGGAGAATCGATTGCGCGTAAAAAGCGAACGGATCGGCCTTGAGCCGATCGACCGCGGTGACCGAGATGCGCTCCGGGCGCTCCTCTGCGGGAGGAATCGGCTCGGGCCGCGCCGCCGGGCTGGGCGGCCCGGGATCGTCGAGCGCCCGAGTCAATCGCTCGAGCGGCACGTCGCGGGGTAGGCCACCGCTGATCGCATCGAGCCGCAGCAAAAAGCGCGATGCCACGGTCGGCGACTTCCCGTCGCGCCGGGCACGCGTGATCAGCACTTCGGGCGCGCCCAGGGCGCTGGCAAAATCGTGCGCGGCGAGCCCGATCCGGACGTCGAGCGTCGGCATGCCAAGGTTCGCGCGCACTTTGGGCGGCAGCCATGGATCCGGCGCGGGCATGGCCGGCCACACGCCTTCGTTGAGGCCGCCAAGAATGACCAGATCAGCCCGCTGCAGTCGCGCTTCGAGCAATCCCCAGATGAAGATCCGCGGATGGCCGCCGTAGGGCGGCCGCACGGCGTGCGGATCGAGCAACTGGCGCAGCAGCGGTACGGCATCATCGGCGCCGACGTTAAGCCCGCTCGCAGCCACCGAACCCTGCAGCTCGCTCAAAAGCTCGGCCGCCATCCGTCCCGCCGGACCGCTCCATGCCGCATCCCCGGCGATCGCCTGCGCCGCCTCGACAAGCCGGTTGGCGAAACGGTCCAGCGCGATCGGTTGCGCGAGCATGCCCTCGACGCCGGCAAGCCGTTTCCGCACCAGGCCCCATTCGCTTTGAGCGCCCTTGATCTCGAACCAGGCATCGAGTCCGGCGAGCATGGCCGGCGGCCGTGGCCCGCGCAGTTTGAAATCCACTGCCCGCACCGCGTCGAGCCAGGCTAGGCGCTCATCCCCCTCGCCGCCCGCCAGCGGATGCTTGGCGAGTGCCAGCAGCGGCACTGGCGCAAGCTCCTCGGCCGCGGCCGATGCAATACCCAGCAGCAGTGTCCCCGGCGCGCTCTGCGACAAGGGCAGGCCGGCGCTGTCGTCAGCCTCGATCCCCCAGCGCGCGAGCATCGCTGCCACCCGCCGCGCAAGTTGGCGGTCGGGGGTGACCAGCGCCGCGGTCTTGCCCGGTGTTTCCAGCGCGCCGCGCAATGCGAGCGCGATCGCCTGAGCTTCCGCCGCCGCATCGGGCAGTATCGCCAGGCGAATGTCGCTCAACCGCCGGCTCGCGCTCGGCAACGTCTCCCATTTATGTGAAAAATCGGGCGCGGCCATCGCATTGGCGACCGACCGTCCGCGCACCGGCGACGAAGCCGCGCCGCCGGAATAACGCCAACGTCGGACCTCGCCGCGGGCGATACCCAAGCGATCGAGCAGTTGCTTCAGATGGAATTGCGGATGGGTGGTTTCGGCGCGACCCTTGTCGTCCGGACCGAGCGCGTCCCATTCCTCGTCCGGGAAGACGTCGGCCAGCCAGAGCGCCGGCAGAACCACCGTTCCGTCCGGCAACCGGGCGACCCGCGCGACCAGCTCCGCGACTGCGGGCGCAGCGGTGGTGATTCCGGCCGCGACGGTGAACCCCGGTGGCGGCTGGATCTTCCACCGCTCGGCGAGCTTGTGGAGCAGCTGATTGCGACGATCGGCGAGATCGATCGCGCCCCGCTCGGCGAGGATTCCAGGCCAGTGGCCGACGATCAGTTCGAGCCGCGCGAGCGATTGCCGCCAATGCGTCGCGAGCTCCTCGCTTTCGGCAACCGCGGTGCGCAGCGCCCTCGGGTCGATCTCCTCGATCGACAGGGCATCGAGCGTTCGGGCGAGGTCCGCGGCAAGCCGCAAGCCCTCCGCCGAACTCTCGCCGCCGGCGCGGACGATTGACGCCAACCGCAACAGCCGCTCGGTCTGCTCGATCGCCGGCGCCACCGGCACCGCCTGGTCGACCGGGTCGAGCGCTCCGCCGATCCGCTCCTCGAGCTCCGGGTCGCCAATCGGGATCAACCGCGGCAGCAGCAGGCCGCCTCCGCTCGCCCGGACAAAGGCTTCGGTCACGGTGCGTACGGCGCGATTGTTGGGCAGCAAGATGCGACCCTGGGCGAGCGCCAGCGGGTCCTTGCCGTGACGGGAAATTAGTCCCGCGACCAGCGAATCCGCGAACGACCGGTGGCTGGGGATCGTGAAAACCTTCGGGTGCTCGACGACCCCGTCAGGCATCCTGCAACGCTGCTTCCGTCAGCTTGATCGATTTGGGGATGCCGACGTCGAACCACAGGCCCTGGTGGACGGCGCCGAAGCAGCGGCCCTCCGCAATCGCCCGGTCCCACAGGATATTGGTCGAGAATGGCCCCTCGGGCGCATCCTTGAGCAGCCGTTTGGACAGCATCTGGATGCCGGTGAACACGAACGGCGCGACGCGGCTGCGTTCGCGGCGGCGCAGCCGGCCCGTCCGCGTCATGTGAAAGTCGCCCATGCCCTTGTGGTTCGTGGCGCGGGCGAGTGGCACCAGCAGGAGCAGCGCGTCCATTTTGGAATCGTCCCAGTGCGACGCCAGCAACTTCAAGGTGTCGGCCGGACCATCGATCCACAGGTTGTCGCTGTTGACGGCAAGGAAGGGGTCGCTGTCGATCAGGTCGACCGCGTGGACCAGCCCGCCGCCGGTTTCGAGCAGCAGCTTGCGCTCGTCGGAAATGACCACCTCAAGTCCGTGATGCCGAGTGGCGAGGTGCGCCTCGACGGCATCCGCAAGATAATGAACGTTGACCACGACTTGCTTGACGCCCGCCGCGCTCAGCCGGTCGAGAACGTGATCGAGCAGCGCCTTGCCGGCGACTTCGATCAACGGCTTGGGCCGCGTCGCGGTGAGCGGCCGCATGCGCTTGCCGAGCCCGGCTGCCATGATCATCGCGGTGCGCGGAACTTCGGCGGGAACTTCAGCGCGCAGCCGCAGCGCGCGGCGGGCCTGGGTCACGCCTCTTGCTTCCACGGCTCGCGCCGATGCTCAGACGAGACGTTGGCGTCGAACCAGTCACGGACCGGCTCCAGATGCGGCAAAGCGAGATCGCGTTCGAGCAAGCCCCACATGCGCGGCTGAAAGCGGCGGTAATGCGGCTTGTTGTCGCGCTTCCACAGCCGCGTAAATACGCCGAGGATGCGGGTGTTGCGCTGCGCCGCGAGCACCCAATAAGCGCGCTCGAACGCCTCGCCACGCCCGCAGGCCGCGACATATCGGTCGATCATCGCACGCTCGATCTCGGGCGGAACGTCGCGCCGGGCATCCTCGAGCACCGAGGCGAGGTCGTAGGCGGGGTGTCCGGCCAGGGCATCCTGGAAATCGAGCAGGCCGAAATGTTCGACGCCTTCGCGTTCGCCGACCAACATGATGTTTTCGGCATGATAGTCGCGCAGCACCGTAACCGGGCCCAGGCCGTCGTCGGCAACCGGTTGAAGCACGTCGGTCCAGGCTTGTCGGTAAGATACTGCGTCAACCTCGATCCCGACCGCCGGGCAATACCAGTCGGTGAATAGCTTCAGTTCCTCGAGCCACTGGTCGAGTCCGTGAACCGGAAGGCCGGCCATCGCCGGATGGCGGTGAAGGTGAATAAGGACGTCGGTCGCGCGCTCGTACAGCTCGCGCTCGCCGCCGGGATTGTCGTCGAGCCATTCGCGCAGCCGCCAGTCGCCAAAATCGCCGAGCAGCAGCAGACCCTTGTCGAGGTCGCGAGCAAGGATCTCCGGAGCGCTGAGGCCGACCGAGGCGAGCCATTCGGCGACCGCGACGAACGGCCGCGGATCTTCATGGGGCGGCGGCGCATCCATCAGCACCGCGCTGCGATTGCCGTCGACCACCCGGAAATAGCGGCGGAACGAGGCGTCGCCGGCAAGCGGCAGAATCTCGGCGCCGCGCCACCCGCAGGAGGCAAGGAATTCAGGGGCATGCGGCGGCGGGGTCATCGTGGAGGCCATCGCCCCTCCCATGCCGGGGGTACTTCCACTGTCAAGCTCCTCTCGCCATCCCGAGCAAAAGCCAGCGTCAGCCGGAGCGCATCGGGCCAGGCGTTGACCCCGGCGCGCTCGGGCCATTCGACCAGCAGCACGGCATCGGCCGCCGAATCCAATCCCAGTTCGTCAATTTCGGAAAAGTCTTCAATACGATAAAGGTCGACGTGCCAGACCGGAGGGTCAAGCTGATCGTATGGCTGGACGATCGCGAAGCTCGGGCTCGGCACCTCCTCCGAATGGCCGAGCGCAGCGATGAAGCCCCGCGCGAGCGCGGTCTTGCCCACCCCCAACGGTCCGCTCAGCGTGATCACGTCACCCGGGCTGGCGAGCCCGGCCAACTTGCCTCCAAGCGCAACGGTCGCCGCCTCATCCGCAAGGATCATTTCGCTCCGCGCGGGACGGTGATCGTGACCGTCGTGCCCTTCCCCTTTTTGGATTGGAGCTCAACCGTGCCGCCGTGGGCCTCGATGAACTGGCGAGTCAGCGGAAGGCCGAGGCCAAGCGCCGCCTCGCCCCGGACTCCCGACTCAACAACCCGATCGAACCGGTTGAACACGCGCGGTAAGTCCTTGGCGGCGATCCCGGATCCATTGTCGCTGATGCGGATCACCGCCTGATCGTCGTCGCCGACAGCATCGATCGTAATCCGTCCCTTGCGGTCGGTGTAAGCGATCGCGTTGTTGAGGACGTGTTCGATCGATTCCCGGAGGCGACGCGCGTCGCCGAACACGAACCCGGCCGACTGCGAGATTTGCGCTTCGAGCTTCTGACCCTTTTCTTCGGCGCGCGGCCGGGCGGTCTCGACGGCCGCCTTGCACAATCCCCCAAGATCGACCCGCTCGCGCTCCAAAGCGACGCCACGCGCATCTCCGGTGGTAAGATCGAGCACGTCGTCAATCAGCTTGGATAGGCGCGTAACCGATTCCAGGATCGCGTTTACATAGTCGGCCCCGGTCGGCGACAGCTCCCCGGCATAGCCGCCGGCCAGCATCTCGCCGAAACCGCCGATCGACGTCAGCGGCGTACGCAGCTCGTAGCTCATGTTGGCGACGAAATCGGTCTTCACCCGATCTGCCGCCTCAAGTGCCGCGGCGCGCTCGCGCAGCGCCGCCTCGATCCGCGTGGAATCGGTCACGTCGACCATCGTGAACAGCGCGTTCCCGTCGGGCAGCGGCACCGCGGCAAACTGAAAATGGCGCCCGTCGGTCATGGAAATGCGCCCGCTCGACGATTGCCGCTCGTTGGTCGTCTGGCGGACCATCTCGCGGATTTGCGCGGCGGTGGTTGGGTTGACGAGCTTCTTGGCCATCGCCGGGACCAGCTCGTCTACCCGCGGGTGCTCGCTCAGCCACTCCTCGTCGAGCTCCCAATCCTCGATAAACCGCCGGTTCCACAGGTACAGGCGCCCGTCGCTGGCGAACACGCTGATCGCCTCGAACAGATTGTCGAAAGTCGCGGCGCGGACGCGGAGCAACGTGTCGCGCGCCGAGGCCAGCCGAAGCTGCTCGGTCCGGTCCTCGACGAACAAGCGCAGGCCACCATCGGGCAACGGCTGGGCGACAACCCGCAGATGGTCGCCGTTGGGCAGCATCCATTCTTCCTCGACGACTTCCTCGGCGCTGGTGAACCACGCCCGCCGCTCTTCCTTCCAGGCCGGGAAGTCGCGGGTTTCGGGCAGGCGCTGATTGTCGCGCATGCGATCGATCAGGCGGTCGAATTCGGGCCGTTCGGCGAGCCATTCAGGGTCGAGCTGGGCCATCGCCGCGAACGGCCGGTTGAAGAAACTGAGGGCGCGCTCGGCATCGAATTGCGCGGTCCCGGCGGTCATTCGGTCGGCGAGCTCGCGCTGCGATTCGATGTGCCGGGTCAGCTCGGCGCGCGCATCTTCGAGATCCTGGACGTCGATCGCAAACCCAGCGACCGCGCCGGTCGCGAGCGGCACATTGACCAGCCGCAGCATGCGCCGTTCACCGCCGATGATCGCCGGCTGCATGCTCGACTGAATGTGCCCGCTGTCGACCGCTTCGCGCGCCGTTTCGACCCCGCTATTGGCGCCTTCCGCATCGATCAATTCGGCCGAGCGGGCGATCACGTCGGCCGCGTCGCGGCCCTCGACGGCCTCGACGAACGCGGTGTTCACGAGGCCGAGACGGAGATCGGGTCCGCGGTACCACATCGGAAACGGTGCCGCTTCGATCAGATGGGCGAGGGAGTCGAGCGCGCTTTCGGTTTGCCGAAGCTTGATCGCGAGCTCGGCGCGGGCTTCCTCACCCGTACTCGTATCGTAAAACCACAACAGCAAGGTGCCGAGCGGCTCGGGCGCGGGCGCCGGCCCGCCGCGGACCTCGAACACGCGGTCCGAGCCGCGTGCCCGGATCGTCCGGGCTACGCGCTGAGCGGACAGTTGCGCCGCCTCGACGTCAGCCGTCAGCAGCTGAAGGTCATCGGCCTCGATTCCGCCGTCATCGGTGATGAGGTCGGACAGCCGCGACGGGGTGCGCGCGAGCCCGAGGTCGCGCTGCAACTGGCTGTCGATCTCGAGGCGGTGATCGGGCCGCACGAGCAACGGCCGCGCCGGGGTCGTTTCGAGCAGCGCCGCACTTGATCGCGCCGCGCCCAGGACGGTCTCGGCAAGCCGGAAACGACGCGCGGCGACAATCGCGATCGCGATCGCGACGGCGAGCCACAGCAGGGCCAAGGCGACGATTGCCGCTGTCATGCCCGCAACGGCGTTCATAACTTGCGAATGGCGCTCCCCATGGCCGGATCATAGGGCGAACCCAGCGCCAAAAGAAAGGGCGGGAGACTCTTAGCCTCCCGCCCTCTTGTTGCTTCGGTATGGGTCTACAGGTCGACCGTGACGCCCCCGTAGAAGTAGCGACCAATCGCATCGAACGGATCGCCTCCGCCCGTGCCGAGCAGGCCCAGCGGCGGCTTCTTGTCGAACAGGTTATCGATGCCGAAGTACAAATCGAATTTCCGATTGCTGTCTCGCGTCGGAATTTTCAGGTCGAGCCGGGCCGCGTGGTACAACACGGCTGGATACCAGACCTTCGAGAACTGGTCGGCATTTTGCGGCGGATTCCCGGCGAACGAATGTTGGGATTCGTAGGTGCCGACCGTTTGCCTTCCGATATAGTTCAGCGAGTAACTGAGATCGAAAATGCCGATCCCGTAACCGATGTTCATGTTGGCGTTCCACTGCGCATCGCCGAGCTCGCTGAGCTGGCGGTCCGCGATCGTCGAATTGAGCGGGTCGGTGAAGTTGTTCCGCTTCAGCACGTAAGTCGCAACGCCGTGGAGATTCAATCTGTGACCATTAGAGAAGGTCTTCCGGTAGGCAAGCTCCATGTCGATGCCGTCGGCTTCCTGCTTCGCGAAGTTCACGCCGCCCGAAATCAGCGTTGGCGACGGGAACGTGCTGTCCGGATTGCGCGGGAAGAGCAGGGCGCAGAATTGGTTCGGCTGCGGGAGGTCGAAGCACTGGTTGAGGATCGTCTGACCACCGAGCGTAGCGATCAGGTTCTTCACCCGGATGCGATAATAGTCGACCGAAATGCTCAGCCCCGGCACCCAGCGCGGCGTAAGCACGCCGCCAAGGGTCAGACTCTTGCCGGTTTCCTCTTGCAGAAAGGGGTTGCCGGACGACACAATTTCCAAGGTCTGCGTACGTGCAGGCGTGTTCACAAATCCGACTGGAACGCCGGCTGCCAGACAATTCCCCGCCCGCAATGTGCTGCCGGTGTTGATGAACAGGGTATCGCACGGGTCGTTCAGAAAGGCGAAGTTCTGCGTGGGCGGCGTGAACAGATCGGATTGGGTCGGGACACGAACCGACTTGGAGTAATTACCGCGCAAACGCAGGTCGCGCACCGGAGCCCAAACCCCGTTCACGTTCCACGCCAGGGTGTGGTTCGCAGCGGTGTTGTAATCCGAATAACGCATCGCGCCAGAAACAGTCAGCTCGTGAAAGAGCGGCTGATCCCGAACGATCGGCAATTCGACTTCGCCGAAGATCTCGTTGACCTTGAAAGCCGGTGGATCGAATTCCTGGAAGGCGTTGAAGAAGGTGCCGCCGGCGGCCGAAAGCGGATCGGCGATCTGGTGGGCCCTTTCTTCGCGGTGCTCGACGCCGATCGAGAAACTGATCGGACCGCCCGGAAGAGAGAATAGCTGCGAACTATCGCCATTCACGAACGCGAGCACATCGAGTTCCGACGCAGTCGAATCGACGAATGATGTCGTGTTGACATAATTGAGCGCTGCCTGGCTCGGCTGGCCCTCGCCCAACACATTAATCGGAACGCAGGCCGGATCGTCGTTGGCCGTTCCAAGCGGATCCTGGACAAGTGATGTACTATTTACACGGCACACAATCTGACCGGTATTCGGGTCACGAACTGCGTCGGTCGCCAGCAGGAAACCTGCGTCATTGCCGTTGAGATCAAAGATCCGGAGGTCGTTGAATTCCCTCTGCCGCGATTTCAGGTGGCCGTAGTTGACCGAAATTTCGTAGTTCCAATCCTCGTTGAAGTCTCCCTGAATGCCGCCGACGATACGATACGTATCGCGACGGATCTTTTCCTGACGCCCGCCGAAGTCGACGTCAAAGCGCGCCAGCGGGAGCATCGTGGACGAGGTCGCTCCGCCAGGGCAGCGGCCGATGGTTTGCAACGCGGTAATGTTCTGCGCCGTCAGGAATGGATTGTCGCAGCGGATGCCCACGCCAGAACCGAAGAAGCCCGGGAAGGTCGACTGGAAGAAGCTCGGTTGGCCCTCCTGAAGAGCGTCGACGCGGACGAACTTCGCTTCGACGAACGGTTTAAACGCATCGCTGATGTCGAAATGGGCCAGGAGATTGCCCGAGTACCGCTTCAGGCCGGGCGCAAGCTGGCCAGTGTCGCGCAGCGTTGCACCCGGGGCGCACGCGCTGCTTGGGTTATGAATATAGTTGCCTGAACCGAAAGGACGGAAATCGAGCGCTGGGATTTCCTCGCACAGCGTGCCGTCACGCGAGAAGTTGAGGAACCGCGGCGCACCAAGCGGAGTACCTGGATTCAAACAGCGCTGGGCGCCAAGTGCCGCATTAACGCCCGCCGGGCCGAAGGCCGCGCTTTGGCACTGCGCGACCGAAGCGTTGGCTGTGATGGTTCCCCCATTCGAAATAGCCTGGTTGCGAACGCCGCAGAAGAACTGATTATCCGGCACGCCGTCGCCCGACCGCGGCTCGCCAGCTGTGGGCTCAGCCAGGTTGAACTGGCAGCGGCCGTCGAACGCGCCGGTCAGACTCGGGCGCTGCTTGAAGTAGAGAGCGTCAGCGTCGACATATTCGAGATTGACGGCGACGTTCGCGCGATTGTCCAGGAAGTTCTGGCCGGCCGTAAGGCTGATGAAATTGACAGCGCGGTCGCCTCGCGAGGAGAGGCCCGTCTGGGCGCGCACGCGGAAGCCGTCATAATTCTTCTTGAGGACGAAGTTGACCACTCCGGCGACAGCGTCCGAGCCGTAAACTGCCGATTCGCCACCCGTCACAATATCGACGCGATCTATGAGATCGGTCGGAATCGTATTGGTGTCGACCAGATAGTCGCCAGGCGTGTAAGTGATGTGGCGGCGGCCGTTGACCAGCACGAGGGTGCGCTCCACGCCGAGGCCGCGAAGGTCTAGGCTGTTGACGCCGGCCGTACCAATGAACCGCGTCGAGTTCGCCTGGCTGAAAGTCGAGCGAAGCGACGGCAGGTCGTTCAACCGGTCACCGATGTTGACGTCGCCGGTCATTGCCAGCTCTTCCGCGGTGATCGAGGTAATCGGCACCGGTGAGTTGAGGTTGGGACGCCGGATACGCGACCCGGTGACGACGATTTCACCCTTATCGCGCTCGGACGCGTTGGTGGCCGCGGCCTTTTCATCGCTAGCGACGCAAGTGCTGGGGGCGCTGTCCGGAGTGCATTCCGGGCCGGCCTGGCTCGGTTGAGCGGCGATTGGCGCCGCAGCCTCGGCGTACGCCGGTGAGCCAAGCACCGTGGACAGCGCGATCGTGGATACGGCGACGGTCAAACGCAAAGATGCACGATTTGTCATTGATCGGTTCCCCCCGAAGATGGGAGGGACCTTAACGGTGTTTGGATAGCTGGCAACGCAATGACACGACCGCGCAGACTGTTTCTGCCGAACCTGTTACCTTAGTGCAACATTAATGGGGCTGTAATGTTGCGTACAGCTTCCAGCGCATCAATACCTGTAATGATCCGGCTTGAACGGTCCCTCCGGTGACACACCGATATAGCCTGCCTGCTTCTCGTTGAGCTTGGTCAGTTTCACGCCAAGCTTGTCGAGATGCAGGCGCGCGACCTTTTCATCGAGGTGCTTGGGCAGCACGTAGACGTCGTTTTTATACTTGTCGGCGCCGGTCCACAGCTCGATCTGGGCGAGCACCTGGTTGGTGAAGCTCGAGCTCATCACGAAGCTCGGGTGGCCGGTGGCGTTGCCAAGATTGACCAGGCGGCCCTTGCTCAGCACGATGATCTTCTTGCCGTCGGGGAATTCGACCTCGTCGACCTGCGGCTTGATCTCGGTCCACTTCATATTGGCCAGGGCGCCGATCTGGATCTCGCTGTCGAAGTGGCCGATGTTGCACACGATCGCCATGTTCTTCATCGCCCGCATGTGATCGAGCGTGATCACGTCCATGTTACCGGTCGCGGTGCAGAAGATGTCGGCGCGGGTGGCCGCTTCCTCCATCGTTACGACCTCATAGCCCTCCATCGCCGCCTGCAGGGCGCAGATCGGGTCGACCTCGGTCACAATGACGCGCGCACCGCCGTTGCGCAGCGACTGCGCGCTGCCCTTGCCGACGTCGCCAAAGCCGGCGACGCAGGCGACCTTGCCGGCGAGCATCACGTCGGTCGCGCGGCGGATGGCGTCGACCAGGCTCTCGCGGCAACCGTAGAGGTTGTCGAACTTCGACTTGGTCACGCTGTCGTTGACGTTGATCGCCGGGAACGGGAGCTTGCCCTGCTTGGCCAGGTCGTAAAGCCGGTGCACGCCGGTCGTGGTCTCCTCGCTGACGCCCTTGATCGCCTCGACCGTCTTGGTGAGGTAACCCGGCCGTTCGGCGAGGAAGCGCTTGAGCGTCGCGACGAAGATTTCCTCTTCCTCGTTCGACGGTTCGAACAGTTCCTCGCCCGCTTCGACCCGCGCGCCCCACAGCGCAAACATGGTCGCGTCGCCGCCATCGTCGAGGATCAGATTGCACGTCCGGTCCTGACCCCAATCGAAGATGCGGGCTGCGTAGTCCCAATAATCCTCGAGCGTCTCGCCCTTGATCGCGAACACCGGGATGTTGCGCGCGGCGATCGCCGCGGCCGCGTGATCCTGGGTCGAAAAGATGTTGCACGATGCCCAGCGGACCTCTGCGCCCAGTTCGATCAAGGTCTCGATCAGCACCGCGGTCTGAATCGTCATGTGCAGCGAGCCGGTGATCCGCGCGCCCTTCAGCGGCTTTGAGCTCCCGAATTCCTGCCGCAGCGCCATCAGCCCGGGCATTTCGGTCTCGGCGATCTCGATCTCCTTGCGGCCGAAATCGGCGAGGCCGAGATCTTTCACGACAAAGTCGTTGAAACGGGTTTCAGCCTGCGTCGCCACGTCGAGAGTCTCCGAATGATGAATGGTCGCGTCCGCCTGAAACTATTTGGCGGGCACCGTCCGGCTGCCCCTAGCCCCGGGCCTCCGCCAAAGCAAATATAAAGGATTCCTTATATGTTGATTCAGGCTGCGCCGGTCTCGCTCGCCAGCAGCCGCGGATCAATGCCTTCGGCCTTGAACGCGGCGCCCCAGCGCTCGTCGGTCGGCGTGTCGAACAATATCTTACTGTCCGAGCCGGCCGCGAACCAGCCATGGCGGGTCATTTCCTCGTCAAGCTGGCCCTCGCCCCAGCCGGCGTAACCGAGCGCGACAATCCACCGTTCGGGACCGCGACCCTCGGCGATCGCGCGCAGCACGTCGATCGTCCCGGTCATTGCGAACAAGGTGCCGTTGGCGCCGTTGATTTGCAGCGTGTCCTGTCCGCCCCAGTCGGTCGAATGGAGGACGAAGCCCCTGCCTGGCTCGACCGGGCCGCCGTGATGGACCGCGCAATCGGGAGCTTCGCCGGGGTCGATCTCGAGCTGTTTGAGCAACCCGCGGAAACCGATTCCGGAGCGCTTGTGGCCGATGCCGACGCCGATCGCGCCATTCTCGTCGTGGACGCACATCGCGATCACCGCCCGCTCGAAGCGCGGGTCGGCCATTCCCGGCATGGCGAGGAGCAGCTTGCCGGAAAGGAAGGTCGGTTGCTCAACCACGCGCCGACAATGGTCCGCGACGTCCGCACGGGCAAGCCTTGAGGCCACGTTCCGCCGAGCCTATCTGCCACTCCATCAGACATCAGGAGATCACCCATGACCATCCAAGTCGGCGAACGCTTGCCCGACGTGCCTCTGGCGATAGCGGCCGCGGAAGGTCCGCAGCCCACCACCAGCGGGGAATATTTCAAGGGCAAGAAGGTCGCGTTGTTCGCGGTGCCCGGCGCGTTTACGCCGACCTGCTCGGCGCGGCATTTGCCATCGTACGTTGAGAAAGCCGCTGACCTCAAAGCCAAGGGCATCGACGAGATCGCCTGCATCTCGGTCAACGATCCGTTCGTCATGAGCGCGTGGAATGAGCGCGACGGATCGGGCGACATCACCATGATCGCCGACGGCAATGGCGCATTCGCCGAGGCGATCGGGCTGGTCATGGACGGCAGCAAGTTCGGCATGGGCACGCGCTCGCAGCGTTACTCGATGGTCGTCGACGATGGCGTGGTCGAGCAGCTGAACGTTGAAGCGCCGGGCGAATATCGCGCCTCCTCCGCGGAATATATGCTCGATCAGCTGGCCACCGCCTGACACCTATCGCGGGTCCGGCTCCCTTCACCGACACGGCGAAACGCTGTTCATTCTCAGTCGTTCGATCGACCGAGACTAGGTGAAGGGAGTCGAATGATGGCCAAAAGCAATCGCAGCAACCGCAACAACCGGGGCGTGCTGGAGATGGCGCGCGAAAGGCCGATCGCCGCAGCGGTGACAGCAGTCGGGGCCGCCGCAACCGGCCTGTTCCTGTGGTCGAAACGGACACAGATCAGCGATCAGCTGAGCAGTCTCGGTGATCAGTTCAGCCAATGGACCGAAAGCATGCGCGCGACCGGCGATGACTTTGAGGCGGCCAGCGGCACCACGCGGTCGGTCGCGGGCAACGCCTCGCCGTCAGCCACGCGCCGCCCGGCGGCCCGACGGAAGACGGCCCCCGCCGAAACCGTCATCATCGACGAAACGCCGGCAACCTAGGCCGACAAGAACTCCGCGATCGCCGCGCCGAACTCCGGCTTGGTGATGCTGCTCATGTGCGTGCCGGGAACCTCGCGGAACTCGGCGTTGGACAGCGCCGCCGCAAGTTCCTGTCCGGAACCGTTGTCGTCGTCCTCACTGCCGCACACGACCAGGGTCGGCATGGTGAACGCCTGTAGCCAGTCCAGGAATGCATCCTCGAAGCTCTCAAGCAGCTGCGCTGCGGCGATCCGGTCGACCTTCTGGCTCTTCATGAACTGGATCGACAGCCAGTGCGGGTCGCCGCGCTGGACCGTGTCGAACAAGGCAATCGCGTCGACAAAGAAAGTCTTGCGGCGCTTCCAATTCTCGAGGCCCTCGAGCCCCGCTCCGCCAAGAATCGCACGGCGTGGCTTCAGGCCTTCGCCAACCGCTTCGACCGTCGTTCGCGACCCGAGTGAAAACCCACCGAGATCGAAGTCATGGAGCGCGAGATGCGCGATCAGCTCCTTCAAATCGCGCGCCAGGATGCCCTTGGGATAATATTGCTCGCCGTACGGCCTGCCGCTGAGGCCGTGAGCGCGAAGATCGGGCATGATAACCCGGAAGCCCTCGGCCGCAATCCGATCGGCGGCGCCGAATTTGATCCAGTTCATTCTGGCGTCGGAGAAAAGTCCGTGAAGCAGGACCACCGGCCAGCCCTGTCCAGTCTCATGGTAGGCGAGCTCAACCCCGTCGGAGGCGGTCCAGAAGTGAACCACTGCTTCGCTCATCCCGGAAACTCGCCCGTCGCTTCGACCCATTTGTCGACCAGCTTCTGGTAATCCTGCGTGCGCATTTCCGGCAGACCTTCGGTGTTGAGCCACGCGCGGTGCATGCTCTCCGTGCCGAAGTGGTGCTTGGGCCGAAACCGCGACGGATCGTCAAAGCTGGCGACCGTCAGGTCCATATTCTCGCTGCCTTCCTTGAACTTGAAGCCAAACGAGGTACCGCACTCGCGGCAATAGGGCCGGACCGCGATCGGTGAACTGTCGTACCAGTCGGGCTCCTGCGCCCAGGTCACGTCGGCCTGCTTGACGTTCTTGAACGCGATCGAGACCGAACCGGTTGCGCGCTGGCACATCCGGCAATGGCACAGATAGGCGTCGTCGGTGGCGATTTTCGCCGCGTAGCGGACCCGCCCGCAAGCGCAGCCGCCGGTCATTTCGTCGGCCAATTCTTCCTCCCTTGGAACCGGCCCACTTGCGCGGCTAAGGGGCGGCATGTCCAGCGCTCCCGACCAGGCAACGATCGCCCGCGACGCCAAGTGGCTCGCCCAGGCGCTCGATCCGGCCGCAGGCGTGGTCCGGCTAATCGCGATGGATCGCGGAGCCTATCGCGCAGCAAGCTTCCTCGACGACCGAATGCTCCAGCAGCCGGTCGATGCGCACATTGTCCCCTGGCCGAAAATCGAAGCTGCGATGTCTGACGACTTGCGCAGCGACGCCCGCTGGATCTTTCACATCGGCCACGTCGGTTCGACCCTGATCTCAAGGATGCTGGGCGAAATCTCCGGCGTGCTCGCGATCCGCGAGCCGCGCCTGTTGCGCGATCTCGCCTTTCACCCTCCTGAGGTCCGCGCTCAGTACATCGGCGCAGTGCCCAAACTGATGTCGAGAGCCTTCGCCGTCGATGAATTCGCCTGTGTCAAAGCGACCAGCTTCGTCAGCGAAATCGCGCCCGACCTGGTGCCAGTTGGGGAGCGCGCGCTGTTCATGTTTGCGACCCCGCGCAATTACATCGCGAGCATCCTCGCCGGCGAGAATTCGGTCCAGGAAATGCGGATGCTTGGCGAAAGCCGTGCTGCGCGGATGGCCGAGCGCGTCGGCGCCATCGCCGTCCGCACCGACGCCGACCTCGCCGCAGCCGCCTGGGCGTGCGAGATGACCTCGCTCGAAGCCGCGGCGGACGCCATGCCCGACCAACGCATCGCCTGGGCCGACTTCGACCGGATGCTCGCAGACATGTCCGCCGAACTCGCGAGCGCCGCGTCATTCTTCGGCTTTAACTCTGGAGGCGCGGAGCTTGACGCTATCGCCGACGGCCCTCTGATGACGCGCTATTCCAAGGCGCCCGAATTTGAATACAGCCCATCGTTGCGCAACGAGCTGATCGCTGAAGCGACCGCGTTCCACCGGCCCGATATCGACGCCGCCCTTGCCATGCTCGGCCGGGCAGCCGAAAAGTCGCCGCTACTCGCCCGCGCGCTGGGGCGAACTAGGGAGATTTGATGTACCGAGTTCTGCAAATCTTGACCGTCGCCGAAGTCGCGCAATGCCGGCAGATCGCGACGTCGGCGCCGTTCATCGACGGCAGAATCTCGAACCCGCACAACACCGCCAAACAGAACGAGCAGCTTCACGATCCACAAGCCTACCAAAAGAGCTCGGAGCTACTGAAGACCGCGCTCGCGCGATCGCCGGAATTCATGGAATTCGCCTTTCCAGTGGCTTTGGCGCCGCCAATGATGATCCGCTACAAGCCGGGGATGAAATATGGCGCGCATGCCGACGCCGCCTTCATCCAGTTGCCTGGGGCGACCATCCGCAGCGATCTGAGCTGCACCATCTTCCTCAACGAGCCGAAGGATTACGAAGGCGGCGAGCTGCATCTCCGGCTCGGCGACGCCGATCTGACCTTCAAGCTCAAGCCCGGCGAGGCGATCATCTATCCGTCCGACAGCCTCCACCAGGTTGTCCCGGTGACCAAAGGCGAACGACTGGTCGCGATCACCTTCATCCAGAGCCGGATCCAGGACCCGTTCCGCCGCAACCTCCTATACGAATTGAACGAAGTCGCCGCGCTCGAAGGCCTCAAAATGGACGTGGAAAATTTCGGCCGGCTCCAGCTCATTCAGCAGAACCTGCTGCGCTATTGGGGTGACATGCCCTGACGGCGTCTATTGTGGGCCGCTCGCCTGCGGCGGCATCGAGACATGTTCGTGGACGATCTTCCAGCTGCCGTCCTTCTGGCGCTGGAAGACATCGGTGAAGCGCGCGCTGACGGTCGGGCGCACCTCGCCGGCGACGACGGTAAAGGTCTCAATCCCCGAGCTGACGAACGCGTCGTTGCCGACCAACTGGATATGGCGGTCGAAAACCTTGTAATCCGCCGGTTTCATGCTGACGAAATTGTTGGCCCAGTCGGTCTGAACCTTGCGGTCGCCGCTGGGGTTGGGCGCCGCGGCGTCGATCATCACCGCATTGCCGGCATATTGCGCCATGATCGCCTTGCTATCCCCGGTGGTGAAGCTGGCTTCGGCCTGTTCGGCGACCTGCGTCGCCTGAGCCTCGGTCACCGGCGGACGGACGGGTGCCTCCTTCAGGCAGGCGGTCACGACAAGAGCGAGCGGGACAAGAACGAGCAAGCGCATCGGGCGGCCTCCCAATTGGAAGCCAGGAAGCTAGCGGTTAAGCGGCTTTCTGCAAATGTTTGCGGCCGAGCAGTTCGGCGATCTGCACCGCGTTTAACGCCGCGCCCTTGCGCAGATTGTCGCTGACCACCCACAGGGACAGGCCATTGTCGACCGTCGGATCGTCGCGGACGCGCGACACGAACGTCGCATAATCGCCGACGCATTCGACCGGGGTCACATAGCCTCCCGCCTCGCGCTTATCGACCAGCATAACGCCCGGCGCCTCGCGCAGGATGCGCTGGGCCTGTGCCGCGCTCAACTCGTTCTCGAACTCGATATTCACCGCTTCGCTATGCCCGACGAACACCGGGACGCGGACGCAGGTGGCCGAAATTTTGATCTTGGGGTCGAGGATCTTCTTGGTCTCCACCACCATCTTCCATTCCTCGGTGGTCGATCCGTCCTCGAGAAAGTCGCCCGCCTGCGGAATGACGTTGAACGCAATCTGCTTGGGATAGACCCTGGGCTCGCTCGGATCGCCGACGAAGATGTTGCGCGACTGTTCGAACAGTTCGTCCATCCCGGATTTGCCAGTGCCCGAGACCGATTGATAGGTCGCCACCACCACCCGCTTGATCTTCGCCGCGTCGTGTAGCGGCTTCAGCGCGACCACCAATTGGGCGGTTGAGCAATTGGGGTTGGCGATGATGTTTTTCTTGCGATAGCCGGAGATGGCGTCGGCGTTGACCTCGGGGACAATCAGTGGGACGTCCGGGTCCATACGGTAGAGCGACGAATTATCGATAACTGTGCAACCGGCCGCGGCGGAAATTGGCGCATAGACTTTCGACACTTCCGAGCCGGCGGCGAACAAGGCGATGTCCCAGCCTGAAAAGTCGAAATGCTCGAGATTCTGGACCTTCAATTCCTGGCCGCTGTCGCCGAAGTCGATGACGTCGCCGGTCGAGCGTGCCGAGGCGACCGCGGCGACCTCGTCGAGCGGGAATTGCCGTTCGGCGAGTACGTTCAAAATCTCGCGCCCGACGTTGCCCGTCGCTCCGACAACGGCGATCCGGTAACCCATCAATCACTCTCCAGCAGTCTGGCGCCCGCGCCTATCGCAACCGGCCAGCGAAAGCGATATGGCTCGCGCGTCCCAGCGCACAAGGGGGGAACATGCGCCGACCGATTGTCTTGCTTGCCCTGCTGGTGGTGGCGCTGCTCGGGGCGATGGCGGCCAAGTCGTGGCTGATCGAGCTTCCGCCCGTTCGCGCGAACAACACGGCGGCACAGTTCAGCGCCGAACGAGCGGCCTCCCGCCTGGCGTTTGTCCTCGGCGACCAGCGCCCTCACCCCGCCGACACGCCCGCCAATGACATGGTTCGCGGCAAGATCGTAAGCTTGCTGCAGTCGATGGGGCTGCAACCGATCGTCCGCGACCAGATTGCCTGCAACGAATTGTACAAGGCGAGCGGAGTCAGCTGCGCGCGGGTGCGGAACGTCATCGCGGTGATCGGTCCGTCGACCGGCAAGGCGGTGCTGCTCAACGCCCACTATGACAGCGTACCGATGGGGCCCGGCGCAGGTGACGACGGCATCGGGGTCGCGACCCTGCTCGATGTCGCGTCGATCCTCCGCAATCAACCACCCAAGCGACCCGTGATTCTGCTGTTCAACGAGGGCGAGGAATTGGGCCTGGTTGGCGCCCGCGCCTTCCTCGCCGATCCGCTGAGCCGCAATGTCGACAGCCTGATCAATCTCGAAGCGCGCGGCGTGCGCGGGCCGGCGAACATGTTCGAGACTAACCACCCGGACGCGGCTCCGATCGCTACCTACGCCAATGCCGTAGACCGCCCCGTCGCCAATTCGCTCGGGACCGACGTTTACCGGCTGCTGCCCAATTACACCGATGTCAACAGCTTCTCCGAGCGCCAGTGGCTGACGCTCAACATCGCGCCAATCGGCAATGAAACGCGCTATCATTCGGCGGGCGACGAGCTGGCCGCGCTCGACCACCGGACGCTCCAGCATATGGGCGATCAGACCCTGGCGCTGGCCCAGGCGCTGGCGAACGGACCGCCGCCGAGCGCGAGCGGCGAGCGGCTGTTCGTCGATCTCGCTGGCCAGACACTGATCTCGCTGCCGATGATGGTCGGGGTGGTGCTGCTGGTTGGCCTCATCCTTGCCTTTGCCTGGCTGAGCTGGCGTCGCGGCGGAATGGTCGCTGGCGCAGCCGTGGCGGTCGGGACGATCGTCGGCTCGGCCGCCCTGTCGTGGCTCGCTCTGGCGGTGATCGGGGCCGTCCGGCATGGCATCTTCTGGCGGGCAGAGCCGCACTGGACCCATCTGGCCGTCTACGCGTCGGTGATCCTCGCCGCGGTCACCCTGCTTGCGACTATCGGGCGTCGCCGGGACCCTCGACAACTGACTGCCTTGTTCTGGCTCGTCTACATGCTGCTTGGCGGCGTCATCGCCCTGATCGCGCCGGGCGGCATCATTTTCTTCATATTCCCGCCGCTGGCGGCGCTGATCGGCATCGTCGCCGCGCGCTGGTGGAAGCCAGCCGAGCTGGCCGGTGCAATTGTCGCGCTAGTGCTCCTCTATCTGACTTGGGGCGAGATGCTCGCACTGCTCGAAGAGTTGCTCAACCAGGGACCGATGTGGGTGTTTGCGATCCTCGGCAGCCTGGTCATCCTTCCGCTCCTGATTTTTGCGAAACCGCTGATCGACAAAGTGTCGATGCGAGCGGCCGTCGGTCTGTGCGGGGTATTTGCACTCCTCGGCTGGGGGATTGCCGTCGCCGCTCCAGCGACATCGGCTGACCGCCAGCAGCGCTACGTTATCGAGCATGCGACTGATGTGACGTCGGGCAAGGCGCACTGGTCGGTGGTCAACGATGGTTCGCCGTTGCCAGAAGCTTATGCATCGATAGGCAAATGGACGCGCGGCAAGCTGCCGTTCAGCGACCGCCTGCGCTGGCTGACAACGGCTCCAGGCGTTGCCGGACTTACCGCTCCGACCGTTGAACTGGTCGCCAGCACGCCAGTCCCGAAGGGGCGCATCGTCACGTTCCGGATTCATTCGAATGGCGCGGAACGGCTCGCCCTGATCGCTGCCAAGAACGCCCAAATTCGCTCGGCCGGAGTCGCGGATTTCGACCGGCCGATCGACCCCAAGGCCGAAGGCAAATACCATCTGGCTTGCTCGGGGCGCGGTTGCGACGGACTGACCATGCAGTTCACGACTGCCCAACCCCGGCTCGAATTGACACTGGTCGGCTCGCGCTCGGGCCTGCCCCAATCGGCACAGCCGGTGATCGCCGGACGGCCGAAATTCGCCCGCCCACAATATTTGCCCGACGAGACCCTGACGGTCTCAAAAATTCGGCTTTAAGCGGCCTTAGGAGGCGTCGCCGCCGCCCTTTTCGGTGGCCGGGCCATCGCGATGGACTAGCCGGCGCTCGGCGATCCGCGCCGCCTTACCGGTCCGGCCACGGAGGTAATAGAGCTTCGCGCGCCGAACGACGCCGCGACGAACCACCTCGATATGGTCGATGATCGGCGAATAAAGCGGGAAGACGCGTTCGACGCCCTCGCCGAAGCTGATCTTGCGGACGGTGAAGTTGGAGCCGACGCCCTTGTTGGCGCGAGCGATGCACACGCCCTCGAAATTCTGGACGCGGGTACGGTCGCCTTCGATCACCTTGACGCCAACGCGCAGCGTGTCGCCAGGGCGGAATTCGGGAACGGGCTTGTCGGCGGTCAGCGCGTCAATGGCTTCGCGCTCGAGGGTCTCGATCAGGTTCATTTGTTCTTCTCTTCACTGTCCCGCTGCGCGCCAGAGGGCGGTGCCTGCGATGCGCCCCCGTGGCGCTCGATCAGGTCCGGCCGCCTTAGCCGTGTATCTTCGACCGCGCGTTCGTGTCGCCACGCCGCGATCTTCGCATGATCCCCCGACCACAGCACTTCAGGGATCGTGCGCCCTTCCCATTGAACAGGCCGGGTATAGTGCGGATATTCGAGAAGCCCTTGTTCAAAGCTCTCTTCCTCTCCGCTGGAGGCCGCGCCCATTACCCCGGGGAGCAGCCTGACGCAAGCATCGAGGATGACCATCGCGCCAAGCTCGCCGCCGGAGAGGATATAGTCGCCAATCGACACCTCTTCGACGTGCCGGGCATCGAAGATTCGTTCGTCGAATCCCTCGAAGCGGCCGGAGAGCAAGATCACGCCTTCGCCGGCCGCCAATTCGCGAATCCTGGCCTGGGTCAGCGGCTTTCCGCGCGGGGTGAGCGCGAGCATCGGGCGGCCATCGGCGACGCTGTCGAGAGCGGCGGCCAGCACGTCCGGGCGCAGCACCATCCCGGCCCCGCCGCCCGCCGGCGTATCGTCGACGCTGCGATGCTTGTCGGCCGCGAAATCGCGGATGTTCGTCGCGTTGAGCGACCAGATGCCGTCTTCGAGCGCGCGGCCAGCCAGGCTCGCGCCGAGCGGCCCCGGGAACATATCCGGGTAGAGGGTCAGAATGGTGGCGCGGAACGGCATGGGAACCGCCGCTATCACAATCCATTGCGCTCTGCATGGATGAGCCAATTCTCGATTGCTTGATTGTCGGCGGTGGCCCCGCGGGCCTGACTGCCGCTATCTACCTCTCCCGCTTTCACCTCGACATCCTGCTCGTCGACGCTGGCAAGAGCCGCGCAGCGTGGATCCCGTGTACCCGCAACCACGCCGGCTTCCCCGACGGGATCAGCGGCCAGGACCTGCTCGAACGGATGAAGGCGCAGGCGTGCAAATATGGCGCGAAGATCGAAAGCGAGTTCGTGACCAAGCTCGAACGCGACGAGGAAAGCGGCCTGTTCACCGCCACCTGGGGCTCGGGCTGCGCGACCGCCCGCACGGTCCTGATCGCGACGGGCGTAACCAACCGCCGTCCGCCGATGGACGAGGCGCTGCACGACGACGCGCTGGCGCGCGGCCTGATTCGCTACTGCCCGATCTGCGACGGCTATGAGGTCACGGACAAGAAGATTGGCGTGATCGGCAGCGACAGCCACGGCGTCGCCGAGGCGGTGTTTATGCGCAGCTTTACCGCCGACGTCACCCTGATCGCGCCGGAGAAGGCCATGAATTTGAAACCGGAAGACCAGAAGAAGCTGAAGGATGCCGGGATCGACTGCGTCGATGGTCCGACCCAGGCGGTTGCGATTTCCGACGGGTTCATCGTCGTCGAGACCGCCGAGGGCACGCAAGCGTTTGACAGTGTCTATCCGGCACTTGGCTCGGACACGCACATCCAGCTTGCCGAGCAGGTCGGAGCCGCGCTGTCGAAGGATCGCGGGATCGGGGTCGACAGCCACCAGCGGACCAGTGTGGCGGGTTTGTATGCGGCCGGAGATGTCGTCATCGGACTCGACCAGATCAGCCATGCGATGGGTGAAGGCGGGGTCGCGGCGACGACCATCCGCAATGATCTGGAAGAGGAGCGGCCGTTGTGGCGCTAGGCGAGGAACTCTCGGTCGAGCACGATGCGACCCTCGTCGAGGTCGGCAATCCCTGGATTGAACGCGATCAACGACCTGCGGCCGCCCTCTAATTCGATCTCGAGCAGGTCGCCGGCGCCGTAATTTTCGACTGCGACAACCGTGCCGATGGCGGTTCCTGCCCGATCAACCGCAGCCAGGCCGATCAGGTCGGCGTGATAATATTCGCCCTCTTCCAGCGGCGGCAGATCCGTACGGTCGATCTCGACCAACGACCCGCGGAGTGCCTCGGCGGCGCCGCGATCCGATATGCCTTCGAACCGCGCGACCGCCATTTTGCCGTCACGGACGGCGACGAGTTTGCGCTCTACGCCCGCGACGAACAGTTTTTTGGATCGGCTCAGGCTTTCGATGCCGTCGCTGAACAACTTGAGGCGGACTTCGCCCTTGATACCCTGCGCCCCAGCGACCGCGGCGAGCGCGATTCTTTGCTCGCCGCGATCACCTGAGCCCGTCAATTACTCGGCCTTCTCTTCGGTTTCGGCCTGAGGCGAATCGTCGGTCGGCGGCGGCACGTCGTCTGCGCCTTCCGCCGGAGCTTCGGCGGACTCGCCCTCGTCAACCGGGGCAGCCTCTTCGACAGCTTCTTCGGCCGGAGCTGCTTCGGTGTCCGGCTCGGCGGCCACCTCTTCCTCAGCCGCGGCGGCTTCTTCGGCCGGAGCGGGTTCGTCGGCTGCGACTTCGACGGCCTCGACCTCTTCCGTGGCTGGCTCAGCGGCAACAGCCTCCTCGGCCGGAGCTTCGGCTTCAGCCTCGACCGGAGGAGTTTGCTCGGCAACCTCGTCAGCCACGGCTTCAGCCTCAGCGGTCGGCTCGGCAGTCGCTTCCTCAACCGCCTCGGCAATCACGGCCTCGGCCTCTTCCTGCTTCTCTTCGAGGGCGGCCGCGGCAGCCTCGGCCTTCTTGGCCCGCTCCTCGACACGCTCCTTGGCCTTCTCGCCCGGGACGGCCCTCTGCGGGTTATTCCGCGCAGCACGCTCGCGGATGCCGGCGGCGTCGAGGAAGCGCAGCACGCGGTCCGACGGCTGGGCGCCGACCGACAACCAATGCGAGATGCGGTCGGCATCGAGCTTCACGCGCTCGGGCGAATCCTTCGCCAGCAGCGGATTGTAGGTGCCGAGCTTCTCGATGAAGCGGCCATCGCGCGGCGCGCGGCTGTCGGCGACGACAATGCGGTAATAAGGCCGCTTCTTGGCGCCACCCCGGGCGAGACGAATTGCTAGAGCCATAATCTTATTCCTTTCAGTATGTTTGTTTATTTCTTTGTGAACTTGTCAAAACCGGATGGAAGATTGAACGGAGCCCCGCCGAGGCCCGGAAGCGCCGACCCGGCGCCACCCAGCCCTCCCGGCGGCAGCGATCCGGGAGGCGCCAAACCACCGAGTGCGCCTTCCAGCCCACCCTTGCTGAACATCGCGGCAAGCTTCCCGAAGCCGCCCATTTTTTTCAGACGCTTCATCGCGGTCGCCATTTCCTGATGCATTTTCATCAGTTTGTTGATTTCCTGGACGGTCGTGCCGCTACCCTTGGCGATACGGATCTTGCGCTTGGCGTTGACGATCTCAGGCTTGGCCCGCTCCTTCGCGGTCATCGACGACAGCATCGCTTCCATGTGAATCAGCGCCTTCGAATCCTGCGCCTGATCCATCGCGCCCTTCATGCCCTTGAGGCCGGGCATCATCCCGGCGAGCGCGCCGAGGCCGCCCATGCGCTGCATCTGCTGGAGCTGCGAACGGAGGTCGTCGAGGTCGAACTTGCCCTTGGCCATCCTGGCCGCGAGCTTTTCGGCGTCTTCGACCTGGATCGTCTCGGCCGCGCGCTCGACCAGGCTGACGACGTCGCCCATGCCGAGGATACGTCCGGCAACGCGGTCCGGGTGAAAGGCTTCGAGCTTGTCGATCGCTTCGCCGACGCCGGCGAACTTGATTGGCTTCCCGGTGACCGCGCGCATGCTGAGTGCGGCGCCGCCGCGGGCATCGCCGTCGAGGCGGGTGAGGATCACGCCCGTCAGATCGACTTCGGCGGAGAAGCCCTTGGCGACGTTGACCGCGTCCTGGCCAGTCAGCGCGTCGACCACGAGCAACGTCTCGGTCGGTTGCGAAGCCGCGGCCACGGCCTTCATCTCGGCCATCAATTGGTCGTCGACGTGGAGCCGCCCGGCGGTGTCGAGCAGGACGACGTCATAGGCCTGCAGCTTAGCCGACTGGATCGCACGCTTGGCGATGTCGACCGGCTGCTGCCCGGCGACGATCGGCAGCGTGTCGACCTTGGCCTGGCGGCCGAGCACCGCGAGCTGCTCCTGCGCGGCCGGGCGGGCAACGTCGAGCGACGCCATCAGCACCCTCTTGCGCTCGCGTTCCGTGAGGCGCTTGCCCAGCTTTGCCGTGGTCGTGGTTTTGCCCGAGCCCTGAAGCCCGACCATCATGATGACTGCGGGCGGGCTAACGGCGAGGTTGAGCTCGGCGGTGTCCGAACCGAGCGTCTCGACCAGGGCATCGTGGACGATCTTGACGACCATCTGCCCCGGGGTGACCGAGCGCAGCACGTCCTGTCCGACGGCTTTTTCGGTAACCTGCTCGACGAAATCGCGCGCCACCGGCAGAGCGACATCGGCTTCGAGCAAGGCGACGCGGACTTCGCGCATGGCCGAGCGCACATCGGCCTCGCTAAGCGCACCGCGCCCGCGAAGCTTGTCGAATACGCTGCCGAGCCGATCGCTCAGAGTGTCGAACATTCCAGTCTCCTCATCGTCGTGAGCGCCATATGGGTGGCCCAAATGCAAATTGCGCCGGCGGACGAAACCTCGTCGGCCGGCGTGCACCCGTGGGCGCTCACAGCGATGTATGTCGAAAACGACGGGTGGCGGTTAGTCGAACAGGTGCTTACCGTCAAGGAAAGCCGTCAAGTTCCGGGTGACGTTCAGTAGTTGGGCTTGCCTTTCGGCTTGCGCGGCCGCGAAGGGCCGCCGGGACCTTTGCCGGGGCCTTTGCCGCCGTCGTTTGACGGGTGCCTCGGCCCGCGCGGCGGTCCGCGGCGGTCGCCAGGTCGGTCACGCGACCGTTCCGGCACCCGGTCCATCGGCCGCGACGCCTGCATTTGCTGGCGCGGACCGACGGCATAGCCTTCCTTCAACAGCTGGGTGAACGCAGTGCGGGTGCTTTCGACGATCTGATCCTGCAGCGCCTTGGGCAGATCGGCGAAAGTGACGTTGGGGTGGATCGCCTGAACATCGCGCAGCAATTGGTTGGGCAGCCCGCCCGACCCGCGTTTCAGCGCGGCGAGCCCGTCGAGGACCGCCGAGAAGATGATCGATTGCATGACGTCGTTGGCGGCTCTTGGCATGATGCCCTCGTGAGGTGGACTAAGGTCGGCGCGCTCCTTAAGTCACGCGCCCAATGCGCCGCCACTTCCACAAGATGCATGGCCTCGGCAATGATTTCGTGATCGTCGATGCTCGCCCAGAGACTGGCAACGCGCCGTTCGACGTCAAGCCATCGCTCGCCAAAGCAATCGCCGACCGCCGGACTGGCGTCGGCTGTGATCAACTGATCGTGCTCGAACCGAGTGATCGCGCCGACCTCAAGATGCGCATCTGGAACAGCGACGGAGGCGAGGTCGAAAGCTGCGGCAATGCGACGCGTTGCGTGGTCCAGCTGACCGGCGCGACGCGGATCGACAGCGACGGCGGCCTGCTCGAAGGCGAGAATCTCGGGGCGGAGGTCGAGGTCAGCTTCGGCGAGCCGCGATTTGCCTGGGACGAGATCCCGCTCGCTTATGCGATGGACACCGCTGCTTTGCCGATGGCGTGGGATGGGCTCGAACATCCGATGGCTCTCAATGTCGGCAATCCGCACTTGGTCTTTTTTGTCCCGGACGCGCGCGAGGTACCGCTGGACGTGCTGGGGCCACGGATCGAGAATGATCCTGTCTTCCCCGAGCGAATCAACGTCAACGTCGCAACTTATGTCGGCAACAGGTTGAAATTACGGACCTTCGAGCGCGGTGCCGGTGAAACGCTTGCCTGCGGCACCGGCGCCTGCGCGAGCGCGGTCGCCGCAATCGTGACCAAGCGCGCCGAATCGCCGGTTACCGTCGACATGACTGGCGGCAGCTTGACCGTTAGTTGGGCCCCGGGCCAGCCGATCCGCATGCGCGGGGCAGCGAAGCACGTATTCGAAGGCGATCTCGATCTGGACGCGCTGCAATGAGCGTTGAGACAGTAACGCTCGGCTGCCGGCTCAATTTTGCGGAGAGTGAGACGATTGCGCGGTCCGCCCCCGCCGACGAGGACTGGATCGTGGTCAACAGCTGCGCGGTGACGAACGAAGCGGTGCGCCAGACGCGCCAGGCGATCCGCCACGCCCATCGCCGCCGCCCCGACGCCCAGATCCTGGTCACGGGCTGTGCGGCCGAGCTCGATCCGCAAACCTTTCAGGCGTTGGCGGGCGTGTCGCGTGTGATCGGAAACACCCACAAACTCAATGCGTTCTCTGCAAATGACGTCATGACGCCGGTACCCGCCGGCCTGCTCCACAAGGTCAAGAGCTTCGTCGCGATCCAGACTGGCTGCGACCATCGCTGCACCTTCTGTTCGATCTGGCAGGCGCGCGGACCGAGCCGGTCCCTGCCCTTCGAAGCGATCCGCGACGCCGTCGCCCGCGAGCTCAACCGCGGCGCGAAGGAGATTGTGCTGACGGGCGTCGACATCACCGACTATGAAGGCGGACTTGGCTCACTGTGCCAGCGTCTCTTGGGTTCCGAGCCGCGCCTTCAGCGATTGCGCCTGTCATCGCTAGACAGCATCGAGATCGACGAGGCGTTGTTCGAACTAATCGCCGGCGAGCCGCGGCTGATGCCGCACTTCCATCTCTCGCTCCAGGCGGGCGACAACCTGATCCTCAAGCGCATGAAGCGCCGCCACAGCCGGGCCGATGCCGTTCGAACGGCCACACAGATCAAGACGCTGCGGCCCGACGCGACGATCGGCGCCGACCTCATCGCCGGCTTTCCCACAGAAACCGAAGACATGGCCCTCAATTCCCTGAAACTGCTCGAGGATTGCGACATCATAACCGCGCACGTCTTCCCCTTCTCGCCGCGTCCGGACACGCCGGCGGCACGGATGCCGCAAGTGGCTCGCGACCTCGCGAAAGCGCGGGCTACCCGTCTGCGCGAAGCAGCGGCCGAGCGCCGCGTCCGGTGGCTCGACCGACTCGTTGGCAGTGCCCAATCCGCGCTGATCGAAGGCGATGGCACCGGCCACACCGACAATTTCGCTCCGTTAGCGGTCGCCGGCGCTCGCCGCGGCGAGACTGGCACGGTCCAGATTACCGGCCGCGATGGCGACCGTCTGACGGCGGTGTGGGCATGAGTTGGCTCGACCGCCTGCGTGGCGGGTTCGCCAAGACCGCGGAGAAGGTCGCCGACAGCCTCACCGGCCTGACCAGCCGTGCGGCGCTCGATACGTCGACGCTCGACGATATCGAGGAGGCCTTGATTGCTTCCGACCTCGGCCCCGAGGCGTCGCACCGGATCCGCGAAGCAATCGCCGCGCGCAGGTTCGAGCAGCTCGACGAGCGCGGCCTGCGCACGATCCTCGCCGAAGAAATCGAAGCGATTTTAGCTCCGGTCGCCAAGCCGCTGGAAGTGTTTGGCTTTCCGCGTCCCCACGTCATCCTGGTGATCGGCGTCAACGGCTCGGGCAAGACCACGACGATCGGCAAGCTCGGCCACTGGCTGAAGGAACAGGATTATGGCGTCCTGCTCGCCGCCGGCGACACGTTCCGCGCCGCGGCGATCGAGCAGCTGCAGATCTGGGGCGACCGCATCGGGGCGCCGGTCATCTCCGGCAAGGAAGGCGGCGATGCCGCCGGAATCGTGTTCGACGGCGTCCGCCAGGCGACCGCGACCGGCGAAGACGTACTGATCGTCGACACCGCCGGACGTCTCCAAAACAAATCGCATCTAATGGAGGAGCTGTCGAAGATCCGCCGCGTGCTCGGCCGCCTCAACCCGGAGGCCCCGCACGATGTCCTTTTGGTCCTGGACGCGACCACTGGACAAAATGGCCTTGCTCAAGTGGAGGTGTTCCGCGAGAGCGCGGGCGTGACCGGCCTCATCATGACCAAGCTCGACGGGACCGCGCGCGGCGGCGTGCTGGTTGCCGCGGCCGAGAAATTCGGCCTGCCGATCCATGCCATCGGCGTCGGCGAGAAGGTCGACGACCTCAGGCCGTTCGATCCGCGGGCGGTGGCGCGCGCAATCGCAGGGCTTCCTCCAGAATGAGCGAGGTCAAAGAGCCGCATGGGTTGATGCGTTTCCTGGTCGATTTCGGGCCGATCGTTGTTTTCTTCGCCACCTACAAACTGTCGGGCGGTGGGCTTCATGGCACGCTCGTCGCTACGGGCGGATTCATGGTTGCAGTGTTGATCGCGATTGCGGCCGCCCTCGTCGTGTTCCGGCGAGTCACGCCGATGCTTTGGCTCTCAACCGTGCTGATTCTAGGTTTCGGATCAATTACCCTGTATCTGCAAGACCCCCGCTACATCATGATGAAGCCGACGTTCTACTACGGACTAATGGCAACCGTCCTCTTCATCGGCCTCCTTAAGCGCAAGCCCCTGCTGCGCTGGCTGTTTGGACCGATCTTTCCAGGACTTAACGAAGACGGTTGGCTTAAGCTTGGGCGCAATTGGACCCTGTTTTTCATAGCGTTGGCCATCGCAAACGAGGTCATGCGGACGACACTAACGTTCGATACCTGGCTTATGCTCAAGTTTTGGGGCGTGCCGATCGTGTCGCTGCTGTTCGCCGCCGCCAACATCCCGATGCTGCTGCGCCACGGCTTGGATGCCGATAGCCAAAAGGACGTGATCGGCGAGGCGCCGGTCGAATGAGCGAGCCGATCCTCTCCATCCGCGGACTGCGCAAGCAGTACGGCACGGGCGTCGAAGCGCTGAAATCGGTCGACCTCGACATCAAAAAAGGCGAGATTTTCGCGCTTTTGGGCCCCAACGGCGCCGGCAAGACGACGCTGATCAACATCATCTGCGGAATTGTCACTGCAACCAGTGGCGAAGTACTGGTCGACGGCAAAAACTGGCAGTCAGATTTCCGCCACGCCCGGAGCCGTATCGGCCTGGTCCCACAGGAACTGACGACCGACGCCTTTGAGCCGGTGTCACGCACGGTGGCCTTTTCGCGCGGGCTGTTCGGCAAGCCGCGCAATCCGCAGAAGATCGGGGACCTGCTCAAGCGCCTGTCGCTGTGGGACAAGCGCAAGACGATCATGATGCATCTGTCGGGCGGGATGAAGCGCCGGGTGATGATTGCCAAGGCGCTCAGCCACGAGCCCGACATCCTGTTCCTCGACGAGCCGACCGCGGGCGTCGACGTTGAGCTCCGCCGCGACATGTGGGACGTCGTCCGTCAGCTTCGTTCGGACGGGACGACGATCATCCTCACCACCCATTACATCGAGGAAGCCGAGGAAATGGCCGACCGCGTCGGCGTGATCAGCCGCGGTGAATTGATCGCGATCGACGACAAGACTTCGCTGATGGCCAAAATGGGCAAAAAGACGCTCGACATCATGCTCGCCGAGCCGCTGAAGGTCGTGCCGCCCGAACTCGCCCAATGGAATGTTCGTCTGGAAGATGACGGCCATACGCTCAGTTATGAATTCGACAGCCATGCCGAACGGACCGGGATTGCCTCGCTGATGCGCGCGCTGACCGATGCCGGGGTCCAGTACAAGGACCTGTCGACCCACCAGTCAAGCCTCGAGGATATCTTCGTCGAGCTGGTTCACGAGGACAAACCGAAAGCGGCCAAGGCATGAACGGGCACGGGATCGCCGCAATCTATCGGTTCGAAATGGCGCGCTGGGGCCGCACTTTGTGGCAAAGTCTGATTACGCCGGTCATCACCACTTCGCTCTATTTCGTGGTGTTCGGATCAGCGCTCGGGAGCCGCATGACGGCCATGGAAGGCGTTAGCTACGGCGCCTTCATCGTCCCCGGACTGACCCTCTTGTCGGTATTCATGCAATCGATCTTCAACGCCAGCTTCGGCATTTATTTTCCAAAGTTTACGGGCACGATCTACGAATTGCTCTCAGCGCCGATCTCAAGTTCTGAGGCGGTCCTCGCTTATGTCGGCGCGGCAGTCACGAAATCGGTGATCTTGGCCCTCCTCACGCTCGCCACCGCGCTGTTCTTCGTGCCGCTGCAAGTCGACCATCCGCTCTGGATGATCGTGTTTCTGCTCGGGATCTCCACCGGTTTTTGCCTGTTCGGCTTCGCCATCGGTGTCTGGGCGAAGAATTTCGAGCAGTTGCAGATCATCCCGATGCTGGTGATCACCCCGCTGACTTTCCTCGGCGGTGCCTTCTACTCGGTGAAAGCGCTCGGCGAACCGTTCCGCACAGTCACCTTGTTCAACCCCGTGGTTTATCTGGTCAGCGGCTTCCGTTGGAGCTTCTACTCGGTCGCCGACGTGCCCGTGTCGGCGAGCGTCGCGGTCATGACGGCGATCATCGCCGGTTGCATGGCGGTGATCGCCTGGATGTTTAAGAGCGGCTACCGCCTAAAGCAGTAATCAAGCCGTCAGTTCGGGATGCTCCGCGCCCTCCTGGTCGGCGCGCCCTTCGCCACGGCCGTCGAGGTTTTCGGCGACGAATTCCCAATTGACGATGTTCTTGAGCACCGCGCTGGCGAACCGCGGACGCTCGTTGCGATAATCGATGTAATAAGCGTGCTCCCACACATCGAGCGTGAACAGCGGCACCATGCCCTCGTGGACCAGCGGCGTGTCGGCATCGTGGAGCGATGTAATCCGCAGCGCCCCGCGGTCGAGCACCAGCCACGCCCAGCCGCTGGCAAAATGATTGACCGCTTCATCCTGCAGCTTGTCGAGCATGGCGTCGGCGCTGCCGAAGGCGTCGTCGATCAGATGCGCGAGCTTACCGCCCGGCCGCTGACCCTTCGCCGGCGCGAGGCACTGCCAGAAGAAGCTGTGATTCCACAGCTGCGCGGCGTTGTTGAACAATTTCGCCTGGCCCGTGCGGTTGGCCTCGCGGATCACCCGAGCAAGCGATGAGCTACTCAGTTCCTGGTCCGCCGCGATCAGCCCATTGGTCTTGGTGACATAAGCCTGATGGTGCTTGCCGTAATGACAATCGAGCGTTTCCGCCGACATGTGCGGCGCCAGCGCGTCTTTGGCATAAGGCAGTTCGGGCAATTGGAAGGGCATGGCGCCGGCACTCCTTCAAAGGCCGGGCTTCAGACCCAGCCGACACACCCCACCCTTGCGAACCGAGATGCTTGCGCGCGCGAGAATTTCAACCCTAGAAGCGACGACTAACGCAGCGGATGCGGCAAAGGGGACTCACATGGGTAAGATTCTCGAAAATCTCTATCTGACTCTGGCGATCGGCGTGATCCTCGCCGTCCTCGTGATGCTCGAACCGAGCTACAGCCTGGCGCCGGGCGCGAGCGACCGCGCGATCGGGATATTCCAATGGCTCCACGTGTTCTTCGGGATCACCTGGATCGGGCTGCTCTATTATTTCAACTTCGTCCAGATTCCGACCATGCCGACCATCCCGGCCGAGCTGAAACCCGGCGTGTCGAAATATATCGCGCCAAACGCTCTGTTCTATTTCCGCTGGGGTGCGGCGTTCACGGTGCTGACCGGCCTGATCCTCGCCTGGCTGTACGACGAGCTTGTCCCAGCACTGACGCTACAGGAGAGCGCCCGTCTGATCGGCATCGGCATGTGGCTGGCGCTGATCATGGCGATCAACGTCTGGGTGATCATCTGGCCCAATCAGCAGCGCGCGCTGGGCCTCGTCGCGGCCGATGACGCGGCCAAGGCGAAGTCGGCGCGCACGGCGATGCTCGCGTCGCGGATCAATACCCTGCTGTCGATCCCGATGCTGCTGGCGATGACCAACTACCGCTGACGCCCGTCCGCCTAGGCTGCGCTGTCCTGGAGCTTATGGCGCTTCAACGCATGGCGCAACTGGTCGTAGCTGAGCCCCAAGGCCGACGCGGTCGCGCGCTGGTTGTAGCGATTGCGGCGCAGCGCATCCTCGAGCAGCGAGCGCTCGTAAGCCGCGACCGCAGCCCGAAAATCACCCGTCGCATCAATCCGGGCGGCAGGCGAAGCGGACTCAACAAGATGAAGCGGCGCGGGTTCAACCTCGGCGCCGACCAGAGCGGCTTGAGGAGTGACGCGCGGCGTCGAAACGCCGGGAGCCCAGGGCGAATGAAACGGGTCGAATTGAATCTCGTCAATCGGCCGCTCCGGGTCTTCGTGGCGATAGACTGCGCGTTCGACCACATTGCGCAATTCGCGCACGTTCCCCGGCCAGTGGTAAGCTTCAAATTCGGCGCTCGCGCGCGATGAGAAACCCGGCCAGTTCGACCATTCGAGCTCGGCCGACATGCGGCGGCCGAAATGCTCAGCTAACAGCGGAATGTCGCCCTCGCGAGCGCGCAACGGCGGCAAGGTAATCACTTCGAACGACAAGCGATCGAGCAGATCGGCGCGAAATTTCCCCTTTTCGACCTGCGAGGGAAGATTTTCGTTGGTTGCGGCGACAATCCGGACATCGACCGAAATCGGCTTGGACGCACCGATGCGCGTGATCTCGCCATATTCGACCGCGCGCAGCAGCCGATCCTGAGCCGGCGTCGACAAGGATCCGAGCTCGTCGAGGAACAGAGTGCCGCTGTCCGCCTCCTCGAAGCGACCGTGGCGCGTCTTGACGGCGCCAGTGAAGCTACCAGCTTCGTGGCCGAACAGCTCGGCTTCGATCAAATTCTCCGGCAAAGCCGCGCAATTCATGACGATCAGCGGCCCGGCCCAACGCGACGACAAATGATGCAAGCGTTCGGCGATTAGCTCCTTGCCCGTGCCGCGCTCGCCGATGACCAGCACCGGCCGGTTGAGCGGCGCAGCGCGGCTCGCCCGCTCGACTGCGTCGAGGAAGGCATAGCTTTGCCCGATGAATTGCTCGGCCCGTTCCAAAACTCTTCCCGATCAAAAATCTGACCGACTGTTGGTGGCAAATCCCACCAATTGGCAAGGATTTTCGGTCTGAAAGCACTCGCAAAATCGGTGTTTTGGAGTATTTTGGGATTTCGAGAAATATGGCACGACTCTTGAATAGTATTTGGCAGCAACAGGGCCCTGTTGACGAATTCGGAGTGCTGGAATGGGAATTTTTTCGCGAACACGCGACATTTTCGCGGCGAACATGACCGAGCTGCTCGACCGCTCGGAAGACCCATCGAAGATGATCCGCATGATCATCCTCGAGATGGAGGAGACTTTGGTCGAGGTTCGGGCGTCGGCCGCGCGCTGTATCGCCGACGGTAAGGAAATGCGCCGCGCGATGTCGCGGCTCGACGAGCTTCAGAAGAGCTGGACCGAGAAGGCTGAGCTGGCCTTGAGCAAGGACCGAGAGGACCTCGCCAAGTCGGCTCTCATGGAGCGGCAGAAAGCCATCGACATGAGCGACGGCCTCAAGTCCGAGCTCAAGGTCATCGATGACACGCTCAAGGGCTACGAAGGCGATATCGCCAAGCTCCAGGGCAAGTTGCGCGAAGCCAGGTCGCGGCAGAATGCGCTTTCGGCTCGCTTCGAAAGCGCGGTCACCCGGGCACGGGCGCGCGAGGTCATGAACGGCAACCGCACCGAGGACGCGTTCTCGCGCTTCGAGTTGCTTGAGCGCCGCGCCGATTTCGCCGAAGGGCGGGCCGATGCGCTGGGGATGACGGGGCCGAAGAGCCTCGAGGAGGAAATCGCCGAACTGAGAGCTTCGGAGTCGGTCGACGCCGAACTGGAAGCCATGAAAGCTGCGCTCAAGGCGAAGGGAAAATAACGAATGGAAGATGTTGCAGGATATATTGTCGGCGGGCTTGCGGTCGTTTCGATTTTCGTCGGCCTGCCGTGGCTGATCTTCCATTATGTGACCAAGTGGAAGCAGGCGGCGACGCTGACCGGATCGGACGAAAAGCTGCTCGACGAGCTGCATGACGCCGCGCGCCGCCTCGACGACCGGCTGTGCTCGATCGAGCGGATCATGACCGCCGAAAACCCCGATTGGCGCCAGCAGTGCCTGCCCGGCCGGGATTCGACGCAACGCCTGCTGGCCGACGGAGAATAAGGATGGCTGACGACCGCTACGATCGTTATCTCACGCAGCAGCCGGCAAGCCGGACACGCTTCTATCGCGACAAGCGCAACGGCAAGGTCAACGGGATCTGTGCGGGCATCGCCGATTACACCGGCTTCGACGTCACGCTGATCCGGATTTGCATGATCGCCGCGCTGTTCCTCAGCAGCGGATCGGTCATCCCGTTCTATTTCATCGCCGGCTGGATTTCGCCGGTGAAGCCGCGCGAACTCGATTATGCCGACCGCGAAGACCAACGCTTCTGGCAGGGCGTGCGCGCGTCGCCCGCCCGCTCGGCGCGCGACATCCGCGGCCGGTTCAAGGACATCGACCGGCGGCTGGCGGACATCGAAAGCTATGTGACGACCGAAAACCGCACGCTCGCCCGCGAAATCGAGCAGCTTCGCTAATTGCTGTTGAAGGGGATTAAGGATGAATTGGGGAATCTTGATACCAATCGCAGCGGTAATAATCGGGCCGATCGCCTGGGTAGTAACCACCTGGATACGAGCAAGGCACGGCTACCCGATTAATGACGGAAAGCGCCTTGTTCACCCCGGGAACCCGGAAGCAGAGCGCCAGATCGATGTACTGTCAACGGAGAACGCGGGCCTGAAGAGCCAGGTCCTGAGCCTCGAAAGCCGCCTCGCCGTTCTCGAGCGGATCGCCACCGATCCTGCCGAGCGCGTTTCGCTGGAAATCGAACATCTCCGCTAATTCCAAATCGAGAAGGGTAGTTCATGGATCCGGAAGTCACCCAGGTTTTTTCCTTCGTGCTCAAGGTCTTGCCGCTTGTGGTAATCATCGTCGCTCTGGGTGTCGGCGGCTCGCTGCTCCACACCTGGCTGCGGATCCGAAACGGCTATCCCCTGCAGAATAGCTGGGGGATGGCGATCCATCCAAAAACCGACCGGGAATCGCTGGAACGGGTCAAGCTGCTGACCAATGAAAACGCGCAGCTCCGTGCCGAGCTCGGATCGGTCAAGGACCGGCTTGAAACCCTTGAGCGGATCGCGACTGACCAGCCGTCGAAACTCGCGCGCGAAATCGAGCAGCTGCAATGACGCATTACAAGATCAGGGAGAGCGAGTGATGGGAGGCCCGACAGCCGTATTATTGGCGACGATCATTATCGGTTTGCCGACGGTCATGCTGATGTTGATGTTCAACCGCTTCTTCAAGTTCCGCGAGAAAAAACTCGAGGTCGAGGCGCGCAATGCGGCCGAGAGCGCCGCCCAATATGCATCGCGTTCGACCGAGCTGGAACAGCGCGTCCGTGTGCTCGAAGAGATCGTCACGGACGGCGGCGCACAAACCGCCGCGCAAATCGAAGCGTTGCGACCGCGGCGGCTGTCGCGGGATGCCGCGCAGACGAGCGGCGACGCCACCGCTTGAACGAAACTTCTGCCGTAACGACATGACGTCGGCACGGCGCAGCCAAGAGGAACTTGCCTGCCATGAACAATGTAGCAAGCTGGATCTGGGTCCTGATACCCCTCGCCGCGATCGGGCTCGCAGCCGAAAAAAGCGCACAATATGCTCAGCATGTCGAACGAATCGAGGCGCGGCTTCGCGTGCTTGAGAAGATCGCGACCGATCGCGGGGTCGAGACGGCCGCGCAGATCGAGGCGCTTCGCGAACATGATCGCATTCTGACCGAGGACGACACACGATGAATGGTCCCGAATTTGTTCTGGTTCTGATAGCGATGGTGTTCGTCTTCAGCATCGTTCGGCACAAGATGGGAATTCCTGTGCGCTCGATGCGCCAAATGCGCGGCGAACCCGCAGACTCGCAGGAGACGGCTCGGCTGCGCGAAGAAGTGACGATGCTGAAGGAGCGGCTCCAGGTGCTCGAGCGGATCACGGTCGAGAAAGAGAACAGCCTGGCGAAGGAAATCGAGTCGCTCCGCGACCGCTAGCGATGCTAGGGGTGTGGCATGGCCAGCCTGCCCTCCCTCACCGAGATTTTCGATGAGTTTGAGCTGCTCGATGGCGAGGACCGTTACCGCTTGTTGATCGATCTCGGCCGGAAGCTCGAGCCCATGCCCGACGCACTCAAGACTGACGCGACCAAGGTCCGCGGCTGTTCGGCGTCGGTTTGGGTTTATCCCACCGTCACCAACGGCCAATTGCACTTCCTCGCCGACAGCAATGCCGCGATCACCAAGGGGATCGTGGCGCTAATCCTGTCCGCGGTGCAGGACAGGCCGGCGGCCGAGGTCGCGCTCATGGATGTGGCCGAAGCGTTAGCCCCGTTTGAGCTGCGCAAGCATTTGAGCGCCAACCGAACCCAGGGCGTGCCCAATATGATCGCACTAGTCCGGGAGACCGCCGAGCGCTACGCCACCGCGGCTTAAGCGGCTTTGCCGTTCTTCCGCTCTTCGGTTCGACGCAGCACGTCATAGGCCGCCTGAACCTGCTTGAATCGCTTGGCGGCCTCCACGTTGCCCGGGTTCGCATCGGGATGCGTTTCCTTGACCAGCCGGCGGTGCGCCGCCTTGATCGCAGTGAAGTCGGCGTCGCTCTCGAGCTCAAGCGCGTCGAGCGCGCGCATTTCGTCGCGGCCGCGGCTGCCATCGCCCGGTCCGGCCCATTTCCACTGCGCCGATTGACGGAAGCCCGCCGCCCCGCGCGCATCCTCGGCCTCGCGACGCGCCGCTTCCTCGGGACTGAGCCCGGCGAAATAATTCCAGTTCTTGTTATATTCGGCCGCGTGAGCCTCGCAGAAATACCAGCGGTCCTTGCTGTTCGGGGCCTTGGGCGCGGGGCGGTCGCCAGTCTCGCTGCAACCGTCACGGTCGCATAGCCGCAGCTTCGCGGCGTCGCGGCCCTTGCCGTACGGTCGCCAACGCGGAAATCCCCAGTCGTCCGATCTCTTCTGCTTCGCCATCAAGGCTCCGATAGAGACTGGATGTGCTCCTGCGAAGGCAGGAGCCCAGTCCGAATTAAGAAAAACTGGACCCCTGCCTCCGCAGGGGACCAGAAAATTGCCAGAGGACCTGTAAGCCGGGTTCTGTCCATCACGCTTCTGAGAAGCGTGACTGTGCGACCATTCCTCTAGGGGACGGGTCGCCCCGCCCCTCAAGCAACCAACCCGGGCGGCGAGCCGGAACCAAGCCCATGCGCCGCCCCTATTCGGTCTTGCACCCGGTGGGGTTTACCCTGCCAGCCCTGTTGCCAGGACCGCGGTGCGCTCTTGCCGCACCCTTTCGACCTTACCCGTCCGAAGGCGGGCGGTATGCTTTCTGTGGCACTGTCCCTGACCCCCGCTTGCGCGTGGGCCGCCGGGCGTTACCCGGCACCGCAGTTCCGTGGAGCCCGGACTTTCCTCGCCCCCCGCTTTCGCGGAGGCCGCGGCCGCCCGGCCCTCTGGCCGGGCGCATATAGGGAAACTCGGGCGAAATTCCGAATCACTGTGGACGCGGCAGCAGAAGAGCGAGCAACTTGGCCCGGCATTCGCCGTCAATGATGCCGTCGATAAGGTCCGGGCGAAAGCGCCGCTGGAACGCGATCACCGCTTTCTGAGTGTCGGTCACGTCATAACCGAAACGCTCCAAAGCGAGTAGAAATCCGGCGTCAGTCCAGAACGGGTCGATGAGGTCGCGCGTCGGGCTCGGCAGCGCCAGGCGCCGCTTCGCCAGGGCCACCCACGGGAACAGTTCACCCGGGTCCTCCTTACGCGCCGGGGCGATATCGGAATGGCCCACGACATTCCCGCGGCCGACCCCGTGGCGCTCCTTGATGTCGGCGACCAACGGAATCAGCGCCGCGATCTGCTCGTCCGGGAACGGGCGATAGCCGAACTCGTGGCCGGGGTTGACGATCTCGATCCCGACGCTCGCCGAATTGACGTCGGTTACCCCCCGCCAGCGCGACTTTCCAGCGTGCCAGGCGCGCTTCGATTCCTCGACCAGGCGGTAGATGCGACCAGCCTCGTCGATCAGATAATGGCAGGAGACCTTGGCTTCGGGCGACGTCAGGCGATCGAGCGCACCCTCGCAATCGGGCATGCCGGTGTAATGCAGGACGATCATCGACACCGGCAGCACCCGCTCGTCAAAATTCGGGGACGGTCGTTCGATGAAGTCGAGATCCATGCGCGCAATGGCGCATGATACGGCCGTTCGGGTCAAGCCCCGCCGGCAGTCCTGCGGTCAGTCGAACGTTTCTCGACCAGCGCTCCCTCGCCGACCAGGCGGTAGAGACCACGCGCGTTGATATCCGAGCCGAGCTTGGTCGTCTGACCGATTACAGTCTCGCCCGCGCCGAGCATCAACCAGCCGTCTTCGGCCATCGCCGACGCCAGTCGCTCGAACGCCAGAGTCCGCTTGTCGGGACTGAGGTAAAGCAGGACGTTGCGGCACAATACGATGTCGAAACCGCCCGGGTGCGGCGGGGGCTCGAGCAAATTCTGGACCTGGAAGCGGATCGGCTTGCGCAGCGGCTCGACCGCGCGCCAGCCGTCACCGGTTTCCTCGAACCATTTGATCATCTGGTTGATGCCGAGGCCGCGCTGGACTTCGAACTGCGTGTAAGTACCGTTTCGGGCGCGATCGACGCAGGCGGTGGAAACGTCGGTGCCGAGAATGTCGACCGTCCAGCCCAGCCAATCCTGCGGACTCTCGGCGAACAGCATCGCCAGCGAATAAACTTCCTGCCCGGTCGAGCAGCCGGCTGACCAGATGCGAATGCGGCGGGTCTCCGAGCGGCGCTTGGCGAGCTCGGGCAGCGCATAGCGCTGAAGCAGATCGAACGGCGCCCGGTCGCGGAAGAAATAGGTTTCGTTGTTGAGTAGCGCCTCGACCACCTGCTGCGACAAATTCGGCTCCCTGCCCATAACCAGGATCGTGATCAGCTCGTCGAGCGTGGCGATGCCGCGCTCGCGAAGCAAAGAACTGAGCGCGGTTTCGATCCGCCAGCGCCGGCTCATGGTCAGTTGCTGGCCAGTCCGCGCCTCGAGCAGGCCGGCGAGGATCCGCGTCGAACTGTCGCTTATCTGCACGGCGGCTCATCCGTGCGCGAAGCGATCCGGCGGGCGATCTTGTCGGGCGGAAGCACGGCGCTGACGAGCCCGGCTTCGAGTACCGCGCGGGGCATGCCCCAAACCGCGCAGCTGGCTTCGTCCTGGGCAAGGATCGAGCCGCCGTTCGCGGTCAGTCGCGCGGCGCCTTCGACCCCGTCGCGGCCCATGCCGGTCAGGACCACGCCGAGCGCGCCAGGCCCATAGGCCGCGCCGATCGAGGCGAACATCGGATCGACCGAGGGCATGCATCCGCTCGAGCTCGGTCCATGCGTAAGCCGGACGACGGGAACTTCGTCGGACGTGTCGACCGTTAAATGGGCGTCGCCGGGCGCGAGCAGGACGCGGTCCGGGAGGAGCGGCATGCCGTCTTCGGCAACCAGCACTTCGCGCTCGGTGACCGCACGCAGCTGGCGCGCGAACACCGGCATGAACGGCACCGGCAGATGCTGAGTGATCAGGATCGGCACGCCGATCCGCTTGGGCAGCGCCTGGAACAGCACGCCGATGGCGTGAATTCCACCAGTGGACGCGCCGATTGCAAGCACTTCGATCGGATCGCTCGGCATCGCCCGAAGCGGCGCCTGGATACTGGTGGCGGGCGCCGGCGCGATCGACGAGTGGGCCTCGGCGTAACCGAGCGCCTTGAGCTTGCCGACGAGGATTTCCGAAAAGCGGCCGTGGAAGCGGCCGGTGCCGGGCTTGGGCAGGGTGTCCGCGGCCCCGAGCGCGAGCGCGGCGACAGTTTCCTCGGCGCCCTCCTCGGCTTGCGATGAGACGATCATCACCTTTGCACCGGCGGCCGCGCGGATGATCCGCGGAATCGATTTCAATCCGCCCGCGCCGGGCATTTCAAGGTCGAGAATGACAATGTCGACGCGCACCTGGTGGAGCGCGTCGATCGCATCCTCGGCGGAACCGGCGACCGCGGCGATTTCGAATGCGGAATCGCTTTCAATCATGCGCGACAGGACCGCCCGCGCGACCATCGAATCATCGACGATCATCAGCCGGATCCGGCGGCGGGTCGGTCGCGGTGCCTGGTGGCGGTCCCGCGATCTGGCGAGCGCCCGCTCCACGTCCCCTAACTCAGGCGACGCCGACGAGCTGCAATTTGATGTGAAGTGTTTCCCGGTCGAAGGGCTTCATCACATACTCATCCGCGCCGGCTTCGAGCGCCGCGCGGATATGCGCCATGTCGTTTTCGGTAGTGCAGAACACAACTTTGGGTTGATCGGAATGACCGCGCTGGCGAAGGAGTTTGAGGAATTCCATCCCGCTCATCACCGGCATGTTCCAGTCGAGCAGGACTACGTCAGGCATCTTGACCTCGCACCGGGTCAGAGCTTCCTGCCCGTCGCCGGCTTCCTCCACTTCGAACTCGAGTGTTTCCAGAATGTGGCGCGCGACTTTGCGAATCACCTTGGAATCATCGACGATCAAACAGCTCTTCATGCTCGGCTTTCCCGCGTTGTTGTGCATTGTCTAAACGGCAAGAGTAACGAAGAGCTTAAGCTGCTTTGGCTTCGCCGCCGGCGACCAGCGCGGCGACGTCGACCAGCAGCAGCGGCCCGGTTTCGGTTTCGACCATTCCCTGCGACGCTCGCTCCCAGCCCGGCCCCATTGCGGCGCGCAAGGGCGCCGGATCGGACAGGGCCTCGACGACGTCTTCGACGAGATCGACGAGCAAAGCGTAGTGGTGGCCGTCAAGCTCGACGACCGCGGCTTCGCGAATGCCGTCTGAACAATCGGTCGTCCCCAGTTCGAGCGAGCGCATGCAATCGATCACGGTCAGCACCCGGCTGCGCAGCGCCGACAGGCCGGCGACGTGAGCGGCCGCGCGCGGCACCGGAATCAGCGTGTCGAGCTCGACCACCGATTCGACCGCTTCAGCACGAAGAGCGACGCGTTCGCCACCGATCGTCACGACCAGAAGCAACTCGTTCATTTGGCCCTCCCGGCCGATTTCAACGCCATCAACAGGCCGGCGCGATCGTAGCGATAAATGCTGTCGTCCTTTTTGCCGGTCGGGTCCGGTTCGGTGCGCAGCCAGATCGTGCGCCCCTCGTCACCCGCAATGGTGTCGCCTTGTGACGCGATCACCAAATCTGCCTCGGTCTCGCTGTCGTCTCCGACAACGCGGTAACCCGCCGCTTCGACGATCGGCCGGAGCATGTTCTGCATCCATGGATCGTCGCTCGGCAGGCGGCACACCAGCGGCTCGGCCTGCCGCGCGGCCGCGCCGACATGATGGGCGAACAGCCAATGCGCGTCGATCAGTTCGGCCAGTTCGCCGTCGATCAGCGAGACGCCGCTGATCTCGCCCGGACGATCTGCATGGATGACCTCGTGCTCGACGGTCGCAAAGTCGATGACTTCACTGAACGCGTAGCCGATCTCGTGGGCGCCATCGTTGAGGCGGAACACCCGAACTTTTTCGCTTCCGAGTTCGCCGGACTGAGCGCCCGCCAACGGAAGGATGGTTTCGCCGACCCGGACGCGAAGCTGACCGGCCGCATTCTTCACTGCCGCGCGGGCGACTTCCTCGATCCGATCGACGACCGCGAGTTGAACCGCCCGCCGCGCGCCGTCGAGGCCGCGGAACAGCAGTACCGGAATCGTCCTGGGGCCCGTGTCCGCAGCCGGACCATCGGCGATGCGGGCGGTGCGCTCCTGCGTTTCGAGTTTCACCCCGCCGACTTCCGCCAACCCGGCGGGATCGAACAGCAGGATTGGGCTGCCGTCGTCGGCGAGCGTTGTTCCGGCGTAGAGCCCGGTCACCATCACCGCTGGCGCGGCCGGCTTGACCACCAATTCCTCGTGATCGTGGATACGGTCGACCGCCAGTGCATAGACGTCGCCCCCGGCCGGCCGGAGAACGATCAACGTCCGATCCTTTTCGGCGACACTGCTTTCGAGGCCGAGAATTCCGGCGAGAGAGACTTCGGGAACCCGGCGGCCGCGAATGGTTGCGATCCCGGCTCCGCCGAGATGTTCGAGCGTGACGGACTCGCCATTGGCACGCACGATCTCGTCGATCGCCGAGCGCGGAATGGCGAAATGCTGGTTGCCGATCGAGACCGTAAGTGCGGGAATGATCGTCAGTGTCAGCGGCACTCGCAAGGTCATACGCGTGCCCTGCCCCGGCGTGGAATCGACTTCGACAATGCCACCGATCCGCTCGACGTTCGAGCGGACCACGTCCATGCCGACGCCCCGGCCGGAGATCGCGGTCACTTGCTGAGCGGTCGACAGGCCGGCTTCGAAGATCAGTGCGAGTTGCTCGCGCGGGCTAAGCTGCGCCGCGGCGGACTTTTCGAGGGTTCCGCCGGCAATGGCTTTTTCGACAAGCCGTTTGCCGTCGATTCCGCGGCCATCGTCCTGGATGTCGATCAGGATTTGATTGCCCGACTGGCGCGCGGAGATGCACAAAATCCCGATTTCACGCTTACCGGCCTTCAAGCGCTCTGCCGGCAACTCGATCCCGTGGTCGACGGCGTTGCGGATAATGTGGGTCAGGGGATCGCGAATCATTTCGATCATTTCGCGATCGAGCTCGACGTCTCCGCCCTCGATGTCGACCAGCACTTGCTTGCCGAGCTCGGCGGACAGGTCGCGGACCATGCGCGGCAGAGCGACAAACAGATTTTCGATCCGTTGCATGCGCGTCCGGGTGATCGCGTCGCGCATTTCGGCGATGATCGCCGACAAGCGCTCAAACGCGCCGTCGACCGGAACATCGGACTGCGATTCACGAAGGCGGCGCGCAAGCTCGTTGCGCGCCAGCACCATGTCCGAGACCGTGCTCATCACGCGGTCGAGCAGTTCGACCGAAAGGCGGATCGTGCGCGGGGCGGATGCAGTCTTCCCCTGCCCTTCGGCAGCTGCGGCAGCGAGGGGCGCGGCGTGATGCTCGGCGCCGGGCGCCAGCGCGTCGATCAGCATGTTGTCGTCGCCACCCGGCATTTCCTCGCCGGCGTCTATCGCCGCGATCATTTCACCGATGCGGTCGATTATCGCGAGGACCGCGCTGACCAGAGTCCCGTCGGCCTGACGACGGCCGGCGCGAACGTCGGCCAGCGCATCCTCGGCGGCATGGCTCAGCGCCTCAAGCCGCGGGAATTCGAAGAAGCCGCAATTGCCTTTGACGGTGTGGACAAAGCGGAAGATCGAATCGAGACGCGCGCGGTCGTCGGGCTGCGCTTCCCAGGCGACAATCTCCCCACCCAGGGCTTCGAGCATATCCCGGCATTCGGCCACGAAATCCGCGATCAGGTCGTCCATCGGTGTGCGCAATCCCCCGGCTTGAAGGCCCTTATGCCGGGCAGGAGTTAACGCTGCGTTATCCCAAAGATCGTCAGGCCCGGGGGAGCGTGATCCCGATCAGGAGCACGTCATCGGACGGGTCGGACAGGCGGATCGTGCCGCCCGCCTCGGCGGCGATGCTGTGCGCGAGCCAGGCGCCGGCGGCGCGCGGTTCGACCGCCCCGTCGCTGCTGCCCCTGGCCAGGGTCTCGCGCAGCGCGGTGTCGAGCAGGATGCGCGGCCCCTCACCGCGGATAACGAGTTCGATCGCTTCGTCATTGCTCTCGGCCCCGACATCGAGCCGCCCGCCACGAACCAGAGCGTCGCCGGCGAGAAGTGCGACGTTGAGCAACAGCTTAACCGCACCCTTGGGCAGTTTGCCGCCGCTGACCATCCAGCCCAGTTCGATCCGCCGCTCTGCCCCGAACACGCCTTCGAGCGCGGCATGCGCCTCGCCGGTATCGATTTCGTCGCCGAAGCCGCCGGCGGCGCCGAACGCGAGGCGGAAGAATTTCAATTTGTTGGCCGAGGCGCGAGCGCTGTCCGCAAGCAGCTCCAGGCATTTCTCGCGCATGTCCGGGTCGTCTTCGTCGGCAAGCAATTCGATGCCGTTGTTGAGCGCTCCGACGGGCGACATCAAATCATGGCATAGGCGTGAACAGAGCAGGCTGGCGAGGTCGACGGCGTTCATGGGCTGGTGATGGGGCAGAGTTTAACGTGAGGCAAGGATTGAACGACGCCGATTTCACCCCATATTTATGAAGGAATGGGGGGTCATCAGACGATCGATGTGCGCCTGACGCCCGCCCACGCCGGCTGGCGGCTCGACCGCGCGCTTGCGGATGCGGTCCCCACCCTCTCGCGCGAACGTATAAAAGCATTGATCCGCAGTGGGGCAATCGACGCTGGCGGAGTAGCGACCCGCGATCCGGCTCTGAAGGTCCGTGGCGACGAGCAATTGCGACTGGCGGTGCCCGCGCCGGAACCGGCGCACAACGTCCCTCAGGATATCCCGCTCCGCGTAGTGTTCGAGGACGAACATCTGCTGGTGGTCGATAAGCCTGCCGGCCTCGTCGTCCACCCGGCCGCGGGCAACCGCGACGGCACGCTGGTCAACGCGCTTTTACATCATTGCGGCGGAAGCTTGTCGGGGATCGGCGGCGTCGCCCGCCCCGGCATCGTCCACCGGATCGACAAGGATACGTCAGGACTGCTGGTTGTCGCCAAGACCGACGTCGCCCACGAAGGCCTCGCGAAGCAATTCGCGGCCCACTCGATCGACCGGCGCTACCTCGCCATCGTCGCGAGCGTCCCGAAGATCGCGCAAGGCAAAGTCGACGCGCCGCTCGCGCGTTCTTCGGCCAACCGCAAGAAGATCGCGATCGTCGAAACCGGCCGCGGCAAGCGCGCGGTGACCCACTGGCGGCGCCTGTCGGTGCTCAGGGACGCGGCGCTGGTCGAATGTTGGCTCGAGACCGGACGGACTCATCAAGTGCGCGTCCACATGGCGTCGATCGGCCATCCCTTGCTCGGCGACCCGGTTTACGGAGGTGCTGGAAAGACGCATCGCAAACTATTGCATGATATGGATTTTCACCGCCAAGCACTGCATGCTGCCGAGCTTGGCTTCATTCACCCGGTGACCAAACACCGCCTGTCGTTCGCAAGCGCCATGCCGGCGGACATGCAGGAACTGTTCAACGCACTTGGTGTATAGGATTTAACCGGCTAGTGCGGCGCGCCCGCCTGCCCCCAGAAGAAGACGACCAGAATGGCTGCTCAAAAACGTATCGTCTCGATCCCAGCGTCCGGTGGGGAGGCCGGACTCAACCGCTATCTCGCGGAGATCAAGAAATTCCCGATCCTCTCGCCGGAGGAAGAATTTATGCTCGCCAAGCGCTGGCGCGAGCACGGCGACACCGAGGCCGCGGCCAAGCTGGTCAACTCGCACCTGCGCCTAGTCGCCAAGATCGCCATGGGCTATCGCGGCTACGGCCTGCCCGTCAGCGAGCTGATCTCCGAAGGCAATATCGGCCTGATGCAGGGCGTGAAGAAATTCGAGCCGGATCGCGGCTTCCGTCTGGCGACCTATGCGATGTGGTGGATCCGCGCCTCGATCCAGGAATTCATCCTGCGCTCGTGGAGCCTGGTCAAAATGGGCACCACCGCCGCCCAGAAGAAGCTGTTCTTCAACCTGCGGCGGATGAAGAACCAGATTGAGGCGTTCGAGGAAGGCGACCTTAAACCCGCCGACGTCGCCAAGATCGCGACCGACCTCGGCGTCACCGAGGAAGAAGTCGTATCGATGAATCGCCGCATGGCGATGGGCGGCGACACCAGCCTCAACGTCTCGCTCAAGGGCGACGAAGGCGGCGAAAGCCAGTGGCAGGACTTCCTCGTCGACACCGGCCCGCTGCAGGACGAGCAACTGGCCGAAGATCAGGAGAGCCGGGTCCGTCACGACTTGCTGATGACCGCGCTCGAATCGTTGAACGACCGGGAAAAGCACATCCTGATGGAGCGCCGGCTGACCGACGAGCCCAAGACGCTGGAGGAACTCAGCCAGGTCTATGACGTCAGCCGCGAACGCATTCGCCAGATCGAAGTGCGGGCGTTCGAGAAGCTCCAGGCGGCGCTGCTTCGGCTCGCCGGGGAAAGAAGGCTGCTCCCTGCGGTTTAGTCTCCGCTTGCCTTTCTTGAGATTCCGTCCGACGCTAGCCGATTGCGAAGAGCGCGCCCGAGCGCCTTCATAAGAAGCGACTCGCGCGCCGCAATGGCACGAAGGGAGAGTCGCATGGCCGGAGAATCCAAAGGCACTCGAGTAATCGCGCTGGTGGGACCCGCCGGCGCGGGAAAAACCAGCCTTGCGGAAGCGATGCTGTTCGCAGCCGGAACCACCGACCGATTAGGATCGACGGCCAACGGCTCCAGCATCGGCGATTCGAGCCACGAAAGCCGCCAGCGCGGCGGATCGACCGAACTCAACCTCTACAGCTTCGACTATCTCGGCGATCAGTTCGCGATCGTCGACGCGCCCGGATCGGTCGGTTTTTCGGCCGATGGGGCGCGGGCGGTAGCAATGGCCGATGTCGCGATCGTCGTAGTCGATCCGGATCCGGCGCGAGCGCCTCTCGCCGCCCCGGCCCTGCGCGCGCTCGACGAGCTCGGCATCCCCCACCTCATTTTCGTCAATCGAATCGACCAGGCGCATGGCCGGGTCCGCGATCTCCTGTCGGCGCTGCAGCCGATGAGCGTGTCACCGCTGATCGCGCGGCAAATTCCGATCTGGGACGGCGAAAAGATCGGGGGCTTCGTCGATCTCGCGCTCGAGCGCGCGTTCAAATATCGCGCCAGCCAGGAATCCGAGCGGATCGAAATCCCGGCCGAGCTCCAGGATCGCGAGATCGAGGCGCGCACGCACATGCTCGAACAGCTCGCCGACCATGATGACGAATTGCTCGAACAATTGCTGATGGACGAGACCCCGAGCCGCGAGAAAGTGCTCCACGACCTCGCGCGGGAGACGGGCGAAAGCCTTGGCGTTTCCGTGCTGTTCGGCTGCGCGACCAGTTCGTGGGGCGTTCGGCGGCTTCTGAAAGCGCTCCGTCACGAAGGTCCGTCACCGCAAGCCGCGGCGAACCGCCTGACCGTGACCGATCCAGCGATGTACGCGTTCAAAGTCATCCACGGCCCGACCGGGCGCCTCGCGCTTTGCCGCGTCCTTGGCGGAAAGATCACTGAGGGCTCCGACTTGAAGACCGACGACGGTGAACATGCGCGCGTCGGGTCGCTGTTCAAAGTCCAGGGTGAAAAGACCCAGAAGGCGACCGAAGCGCGCGACGGCGATGTGGTTGCCGTGGCCAAGATCGACAGTGTGAAAGCCGGCCAGTGGCTCGGCTCCGGCAAGTTGCCGCCGCCCGTCGAGATCGACCTGCCGGCGCGCAACTGCGCGATCGCGATCGAACCGGCCGACCGCAAGGATGACGTCAAGCTGTCGGGCGCGCTGCAACGGCTGACCGAGGAAGATTCAGCCCTGATCGTCGAGCACGATGAGGCCAACCACGAACTGAGGCTGAGGGGCGTCAACGATGAGCATCTGAACACGGTTCTGGCGCGCCTCCAGCGCCGCTACGGCGTCGAGGTGAAATCGCATCCGCCGGCGATCGGCTATCGCGAATCGATCCGCAAACATGTCACCCAGAAGGGCCGCCACAAGAAGCAGTCGGGCGGTCACGGCCAGTTTGGCGATGTGATCATCGAGGTCCGGCCACTCGGACGGGGCGAGGGCTTCCACTTTGAAGAGAAGATCCATGGCGGCTCCATCCCGAAGCAATGGATCCCCGCGGTCGAGGACGGGGTTCGCGAAGCGATGCACAAGGGCCCGCTCGGGTTCCCGGTGGTCGACCTCGCCGTCACTTTGATCGACGGCAGCTATCACAGCGTCGACTCGTCGGAGCTGGCGTTCCGCCTTGCCGGGCGGATCGCGATGCACGACGCGTTGGGAACCGCCCAACCGCACCTGCTCGAACCGATGCACAAGCTCTCGGTCGTTTGTCCAACCAGCGCCACGAGCCGGATCAGTTCGGCGATCGCCAGCCGGCGCGGTCAGATGCTCGGGCTTGGACCGCGCGACGGTTGGACCGGCTGGGACCGGATTGAGGCTTTGCTCCCCGAGGCCGAACTCAGCGGGCTCGAGGCCGAGCTTCGCTCTCAGAGCCAGGGCCTGGCAACCTACGAAGCGGTATTCGACCATCTCGCCGAGCTCAACGGGCCGCTTGCCGACAAGGTCATTCAGCAACGGGAGCCAGAGCCAGTCTGACCGTAGAATTTGTCAGGCGGCGGCCATCGCCCGTGTGCTCGCGACCGCAATCAGGGTCGGCGTGATGATCGAGCACCTCGGCAAGCGATATCGCCGGTTCCGCCGCGCGTGATGCGGCAGCCGCGCATCTGGGTGCTCCTCGGCCATCGCAAGGGGGACAACAACCAGCTCCTGATGCTCGCACAGGCATTGAATCTGCCATTCGAAACGCGCTCCATGCGCTACAACTTCCTGCGCATGGTCCCCAAGCAGATCCTCGATCACCAGCTGGTTTCGGTCCTGCCCAGCGCGCGCAAATGGCTCGAACCGCCGTGGCCCGACCTCGTCCTGGGCATCGGACATCGCAGCGTTCCGGTGGCGCGCCACATCCGCCTTGCGTCAGGCGGCCGGACCAAGCTCGTCCAGCTCGGCAATCCGCGCATCCATCCGCGGAATTTCGCTTTGGTGATCACCGCCCCGCAATATGGCATCGAGCAACAGGCGAATGTCGTCAGGCTCCGCCTGGCGATGGCTAACCCGCAGCCGCCAGATGTCCCAACCGATGAGGAACGCGCGTACTTCGATGCATTGCGGCGGCCGCACCGCCTGCTGATCCTCGGCGGCCCCAACACGCATTGGTTCGTTTCAATCGACGAGGTGGCCAAGGCCGCGCGAACCTTGATCTGCCGTTGCACGCTCGATGTTGCGCCGCAGATCGCCGTCGGTGATCACGCCCGTGAGATGACCGGCCTCGTTGACCACGCCAATCACCCCGAGGCGCTTGGCGGACATCTCAACCACCACCTCGTGCATCGAGCTGGTCTCGAGGGTCAGGGGCAAGGCCTCGCCCTTGTGCATCAACCGCCTGACGGGCTTCAACCGCGCGCCGAGCGTTCCGCCCGGATGAAGCCGTCCGAATTCGGTCCGCGTGACGCCCTTTTGCCGCATCACGGTCATCGCCAGGGCATCACCGAGCGCCAGCGTCATGGTGGTCGAACTGGTCGGGACCACCGACTCCGGCCCGACTTCCGCCCAATCCGGCAGCAATAGCGGCGCTGTTGCTGCTTCGGCCAACATCGATCCCGAATTGCCGGTAATCGCGATGATCGGGATCCGGAGGCGCTGGAAATGGTCGATCACCGCCTCGAGCTCCGGCGTCTCGCCGCTCTGCGAGATCACGATCGCGACGTCGCCCCGGGCCGCCATGCCGAGGTCGCCGTGGATCGCCTCGGCCAAATGGAGGAAGGTCGCGGTGGTCCCGGTCGAAGCGAAAGTCGCGGCGATCTTGCGCCCGATGTGGCCCGACTTGCCGAGCCCGCTGACAAGGATCTTACCTTTGCACGTAAGGATCAGCCCGACCGCATCCTCAAACGACGCGCCGAGGCTGTCGGCAAGGGCGTCCAGCGCACGCGCCTCGTCATGCCCGAACGCGACCACATCGTCCTCTTTTTCGCCGTCCGCGGCCATGCTCGGCGCCCTACCCTAGTCGGCAAGTGCCTGTGAAGCTTGACGCCGCTCGCGTCGCCCGCTTGGGTCACGGCCGAGAGGGGACCTCCTGTGGCCAAACGACTGACTCAATTCATCCTGATCGCCCTGGTGCTGGGTGTGGTCACCGGCTGGGTACTCAATTACACGATCGACGACGGCAGTCCGGCGAGTGCCGAGCGGCTGAAATCGATCGCCGATTATCTCAGCGTCGTCACGGCGCTCTTCCTCCGTCTGATCAAGATGATCATCGCGCCGCTGGTATTCTCGACCCTGGTCGCGGGCATCGCGCATATGGGCGACATCGCTGCATTGGGCCGCGTAGCGGCGCGTTCGCTCGGCTGGTTCATTGGGGCCAGTCTGGTGTCACTGACCTTAGGCCTGATCCTGGTCACCGCCCTCCATCCGGGCGTCGGCCTCAACCTGCCGATCCCGCCCGCGACTGCCGCCAGCGGGGTCGAGACTGCAGCGTTCAACCTCAAGGAATTCGTCTCGCACGTTGTGCCGCAATCGATCTTCGAGGCGATGAGCACCAACGAGATTCTACCGATTGTCATCTTCTCCTGCTTCTTTGGGGTGGCCCTTACCGCTGTCGGTGAGCGGGGTAAGCCGATCGTCGTCGGCGTCGAAGCGCTGGTCCGAGTGATGCTGCAGGTCACCGACTACGTGATGCGGTTTGCGCCCCTCGCGGTGTTCACGGCGGTCGCCAGCGCACTCGCCGAAAAAGGGCCGACAATCATCCTGACGCTCGGCAAGTTTGTCGGCAGCTTCTATCTCGGGCTCGCGATCCTGTGGACGCTGCTGATCGCGGCCTGTTTCGTCATTGTCGGCCCGCGCACGCGCCACCTCGTCCGCTACATCCGCGACCCCATCGTCCTCGCTTTCTCGACCGCGTCGAGCGAGGCCGCCTACCCTCGCACCTTGGAAGCGCTCGACCGTTTCGGCGTGCCGCCGCGCATCGCCAGCTTCGTCCTGCCGCTCGGCTATTCATTCAACCTCGACGGGTCGATGATGTACATGACCTTCGCGACGATCTTCATCGCGCAGGCCTATGGCATCGACCTCAGCATCGGCCAGGAAATCACCATGCTGCTGGTGCTGATGGTCACCTCCAAGGGCATGGCGGGCGTCCCGCGCGCGAGCCTGGTGGTAATCGCCGCGACCATGTCGATGTTCAAGATTCCCGAGGCGGGCCTGCTGCTGATCCTCGCGGTCGACCATTTCCTCGACATGGGCCGCTCTGCGACCAACGTCGTCGGCAATGCCGTCGCGGCGAGCGTCGTCGCGCGGTGGGAAGGCGAACTCGACGTGGAGGAACCGGCCGACATCGAGCCGCCGCACGCACCTTCGCACGTCAAGCGCGAAGGCAGGATCGACGATCACTTCTAGGAAGCGGCGGACCCCGCCTTGGCTCGCCAAATCCACGCCGCTGCGGAGAATACCACAGCCCTGCCATCGAAATGGTGTTCGATGATGCCACGCATACGCTCCAGGGCGGCGGCCCGTTCCACCTCCGGGAGCGATTGGACGATGCGGGCGGCTGGCCCGATGTCGGTGAGGAATGACAGCGCAGTCTCGACGGCATCATCGCCTTCGCCAGCCAGATAGTCGAAGAGGACGGTCTGCACTTCGGCTTCATCCCATCCGGATGCGCTGAGGGTCTGGCGCACGTAGTCCGGATCGGCGAACGCGAATCCGCTCGGCTCGCGCCCGGGGGCCGGAAGCTCCCTATCTGCCGCGGCGCAAGCCACGTCCGACGCCCAGCTATTGGAATGCCAGCTTTGGAAGCAGGAAAACACCAGCGAAGCACCACGGTTCGCGCCACGACGAAGGGATCGAAATGCCCGAACAGGATCGGGAAAGAACATCACACCGTGCCGCGAGAAAATGAGATCAAACGGGCCTTCGTCTTTCGCGACCAACTCGGCGTCGCCCTCGATCACGTGGATCTGGGGAATTCGTTCAGTTCTCTGCCGAGCGACCTCGACCAGGGTGGGCGAGATGTCGCAGGCTGTAATCTCAGCGTCTGGACGGCTCTGCGCCAGGGTGATGCTGGTTGATCCGGCGCCACAGCCGACCTCGAATGCCCTGAACGGCCCGGCAAGCACATTGTCGGTGATCGCCGACAACAGATGCGGCGAGAGCCCAGCGAGGCCCCTGTCAGTGTCCCTCCAGCGTCGGGACCACATGTCGCCGCTTGTCGTCGCCCATTGTGGAGCTAGCGCATTCTCCTTCATGTCGGTCATTCGAATGGCTGCTCTATGCTCGATGGCGGCTGAGTGAAGAATTTCGGGCCGCTCTCGGTCATGTGCCAGCAATCCTCGAGCCGGACCCCGAATTTGCCTGGGATATAAAGCCCGGGCTCGTCGGAGAAGCACATCCCTGGCGCCAGCGGTGTCGTTTCGTCGTGGACGAGATAGACCGGTTCGTGCACCTCCATGCCGATGCCGTGACCGGTGCGATGCGACAGTCCGGGCAATCGATAGCCTGGCCCGAAGCCCCAGCTTTCGTAGACCTTGCGGACTGCGTCATCGACAGCTCCCGCGGGCAATCCGACTTTGGCTGTCTCAATCGCGATTTGCTGGCCGCGATGGACCTGGTCCCACAGCTTGCGCTGCTCCGCTGACGGAGTGCCGACGACGAACGTGCGCGTGATGTCGGCCTGATAGCCATGGACCGACGAGGTGCAGTCCATCAGCACCACGTCGCCACGTTGGACGACGTGCGGTTTTTTGCTGCCGTGCGGATAGGCGGACGCTTCGCCGACCAGGACAAGGCCGCCGTCGTACGCTGAGCCCATCCGCTTGTGCACCGCGGCGATCATCGCGTCGATGTCGGCGGGGGTCATGCCGACCTTGGTCCGCTCGCCGGCATAGCGCAGCGATGCCAGCATGATGTCGTTGGCTGCCTGCATCAGCGCGAGTTCGGCCGGCGACTTGATCATCCGTTGCGCGCGAACGATCGGGTTGGCGTTGACGATTGAGGCCCCGGGCAATTGCCGCTTCAGCCGGTCCTCGATGAAGAAGCGATTGGTCTCTTCGAACGCGACGGGGCGATCCACGAGCCTGCGCTCGTGCAGGAAGTCCGCGATCAGCTTCAGCGGATCTTCGTCCTCGTTCCACGTCCGGATCTCGGCTGGCACCTTGAGCATTTCCGCAATGCTCGGCTGCTCGAAGAAGGGCGTGACGATGATCGGATCGCCTTCGGCCGGAATGACGACCTCGGTCAGTCGCTCGCTCCGCCACCACTGGACGCCGGTGTAATAATCGAGGCTCGGCCCGGATTCGACGAGCACCGCGCCAATGCCAGCGCCGCGCATCAGCTCCTTCGCTTTGGCAAGACGCTGCACCCGCTCGGCACCGCTGATCGGCGGGGGAATCGGAATCGATGGCGTCGCTTCGGCCGCTTCCGCCAGAACCCGGCTCAATGGCAGCGTCATCGCCGCCGCGACCGCGCTGGCTCCGGCAATCATTCCACGCCTCGACATTCTCGGATTCATGCTCTCTCCCTCCCCGCTAACGCCGCGAGTTCCTTGACAAGTTTGGCGGCGACCACGGCCGTCATTCCATTGATATCGCGCGTCGGGTTGTACTCGACCACGTCCGCGCCAACGATCGGGGCGTCAACCCGGTGAAGCACCGAAAGCAGCTCGCGAACCGTAAGCCCGCCCGGCTCGAGGTGGGACACGCCGGGGGCAAACGCCGGGTCGAGGCCGTCAAGATCGATGCTGATATAAAGCGGCGCACCGAGGATCGGCACCGCCGCCGCCGCAAAGTGCCGCATCTCGATCATCTCGACACCGAAACGCTGCGCCTGCTCGCGGCAATGTCGGTTGAGCGTTCGGATCCCGACCTGAACGAGGCGGCCCGCCAGCCCCTGCTCCATGATCCGCGCGAATGGCGAGGCGTGGCTCAATGGGTCGCCGCCGAAATCGTCATACAGATCGGGATGGGCATCGAAATGGAGGATGTTCAGCGGTCCGTGGACCGAAGCGAGGCCGGCAACGATCGGATAGGTCACCATGTGATCGCCGCCGATGAAAATCGGGGCGGCGCCCTCCCTGGCGGCGGTCGCGGCGGCTTGGCGGATACGATCCACGTCACCGGGTGATTCATCGAGCGGCAGGTCGCCGGCATCGTCAAGGCTGAGGGTTGCGCCGATCTCCAGCCCGCACTCGGCCGTCATATTGCCGTGGTCGGAATTGAGGGCCGCGCGGATCAAGGGAGGCGCAGCCGCGGCTCCGCGCAGAAAGGATGAGTGACTGTCGGTCGGCAGTCCGATCAAGCGCACATTTGCCACAGTGTCGTTCAATCGCATGCCTCCGGTTCGCTTATGTTGCACGCTCCGGTGCAATCGGCCAGCAGGCGCATCCCCATGTTCGAATCCCTGTCCCACGACGGCGTCAAGCGCCCTGGCATGCGCGAGATGACCGCAATGCTCGCCGGGTTGATGGCGCTCAACGCGTTCGCCATCGACGCGATGGTGCCGGCGCTCCCCGCGATCGGCCGGTCGCTGAATGTCGTTCGCGAGAATGAGCGCCAGCTGGTGGTTATCGCCTATTTCGCCGGCTTCGCTTCGACCCAGCTCATCTGGGGTCCGCTCGCCGATCGCTTTGGGCGCAAACCGGTCCTCGCCGCGGGCATCGTGCTTTACTGCCTGTTCGCTTTGCTCTGCGCCTTTGCCGGCAGCTTTCCGCTGCTGCTCATGGGACGCGTCGCAATGGGCGCGTCGGCCGCGGTCACGCGCGTGCTCGTCGTCGCCATGGTCCGCGACCTGTTCGAGACCGAGGCGATGGCGCGGGTGATGAGCCTGGTGTTCATGGTCTTCATGTTGGTCCCGGTGCTCGCGCCCAACATCGGCCAGGCGATCCTACTGGTCGCGTCGTGGCGGGCGATCTTCCTCGTGCTCGGCGGCTATGCCCTGGCGATGCTCATCTGGTCGTCGTGGCGGCTGCCCGAGACGCTGCATCCCGAATATCGCCGCTCGCTCAACCCGCGCGAGATGCTCGGCGCGGTCGCCGACACTGTCCGCGAACCCCAGTCGCGCGGCTATACGATCGCGGTGACGATTATCTTTTCGGCGCTGGTCGCCTACATTTCCTCGATCCAGCAGATCGTCTTCGACGCCTTCCAGGAAGGGAAATACATCGGGCTGGTGTTCGCCGCGATCGCCGCGCCAATGGCCTATGCGTCGTGGACCAACAGCCGCATCGTCGGCCGCTTCGGCTTGAGGCGGGTCGGTCATTCGGCCGCCGCCGCCCTCGTGATCGTCAGCGCGATCCATGCCACCCTCGCGCTCGCCGGCGGCGAGACCTTGGTCAGCTTCGTCGTGCTTCAGTCGCTGACCATGTGCTGCTTCGCGCTCGCTTCATCCAATCTCAGCACGCTGGCGATGGAACATATGGCGCCGATCGCGGGCACCGCGTCGTCGGTTCAGGGAGTCGTCTCGACGCTCGGCGCTGCCGCGATCGGCTTCTTCATCGGCCAGAGCTTCGACGGGACCGCGACGCCGTTTATCGTCGGCACCGCAATCTGTACGGCGCTCGGCTTCGTCACGATCGTCCTGACCGAGCCGAAGCGGCTGTTCGCGCCAATTCAGCCCGAAGCCTGAGCCTTATTCGGCCGCGACCTCGTCACCGTCGTCCGGGCCCGACCCGACCATCAGCGCCTCGCCGACTTCCTCCGTCCGCCCGCGAATCGCATTTTCGATCCGCTGCGCGACGTCGGGATTTTCCTTGAGATAAACCTTGGCATTCTCGCGGCCCTGGCCAACCCGCACGCTGTCGTAGCTGAACCACGCGCCCGATTTCTCGACCAGCCCGGCCTTGACCCCCAGGTCGAGGATCTCGCCGACCTTGGAAATGCCCTCGCCGTACATGATGTCGAATTCGACCTGTTTGAACGGCGGCGCGACCTTGTTCTTGACCACTTTGACACGCGTCGTGTTGCCGACGATGTCGTCGCGGTCCTTGATCTGGCCGGTGCGGCGGATGTCGAGGCGCACCGAAGCGTAAAATTTGAGCGCATTGCCGCCGGTCGTGGTCTCGGGATTGCCGTACATCACGCCGATCTTCATCCGCACTTGGTTGATGAAGATGACGGTGCAGCGCGAGCGGCTGATCGAACCGGTCAATTTGCGCAACGCCTGGCTCATCAGCCGGGCCTGGAGGCCGACATGGCTGTCGCCCATCTCGCCCTCGATCTCGGCCCGCGGCACCAGCGCCGCGACCGAATCGATCACCAGGACGTCGACCGCATTGGAACGCACCAATGTATCGACGATCTCGAGCGCTTGTTCGCCGGTGTCGGGCTGCGACACGATCAGCTCGTCGATGTTGACCCCGAGCTTCTTGGCGTAACCCGGATCGAGCGCATGCTCGGCGTCGACGAAGGCGGCGGTTCCGCCGACCTTTTGCGCTTCGGCGATGGCGTGCAGCGCGAGCGTCGTCTTGCCCGAACTTTCGGGCCCGTAAATCTCGATCACCCGGCCGCGCGGAAGACCGCCAACGCCCAACGCAATGTCGAGCCCGAGACTGCCGGTCGACACCGTCTCGATCTCCATTTTCTCGCGACTGCCGAGCTTCATCGCCGAGCCCTTGCCGAACGCGCGGTCAATCTGGGCGAGCGCTGCCTCGAGCGCTTTCTGCCGGTCCATGCGGGGGCTTTCCACTTCGTTTCCAATGACTTTGAGTTGCGCTGCCATGACCCTGTCTCCCTCGTCAATGCAAGCGATCATTCCGCTTGACATGGCGGCCGAACCCCGCCGGTGAAGACAGTATGTATCTGATCTGTTCCAAGAGAACAAGAGAGGAACATTAAGGAATAGCGCGACCCTCCTTGATCACGCCTTCGACATGTTCGAGCACGCGGATGTCGGTCAACGGGTCGCCCTTGACCGCGATCAAATCGCCGTATGCGCCGGGCGCAAGGCTTCCGACCTGGCCTTCCTTGCCGAGCGCCCTCGCCGCCTCGCTGGTCGCCGACTGGATCGCCTGCATCGGGGTCATGCCGTAGCGCACCATGTAGGCGAATTGACGGCCCCCGAGGCCGTACATGTAGACGCCTGCATCGGTCCCAAATGTCAGCTTCACACCGGCCTTGACCGCTGCCGCGAAGCCGCGACGCTGGACGTCGGTCGTCTCGATATTCTTGCGCAAATATTCAGCCGGCCAGCCTTGCTTGACGCCGACATCGTTGATCCAGTCGCCATTGTAGATGTCCATGTCGAGCCACACGCCGCGCGCCTTGGCGAGCGCGATCCCGTCGGCGTCGAGGTAGCTCGCATGTTCGATCGTCCGCGCGCCGGCGCGGATCGCCGCCTTGATCCCTTCGGCGCCATGGGCGTGGGCGATACAATAGCTGCCGCGCAGCTTGGCCTCGTCGCAGGCGGCTTTCATTTCCTCCGGCGACAGCTCGAGCGCGCCAGGCTCGCTGCCGAGCGCAAGCACCGCGCCGGTGGCAATGAGCTTGATGAAATCAGCGCCGTGATCAAGCAGGTAACGCGCCCGGTCACGCGCTTCGGACGGGTTGTGCACTTCACCGATGCGGAAAGTCTCGGGCAGCGGAATATCGGGCGCGAGCGCGTCGATCTCGCCGCCCCCGCCGGGCGTCGTGATATAACCGCCGGCGACCCACATCCGCGGCCCTTCGACCTCCCCGGCATTGATCGAATCGCGTAACGCGACATCAGTTAGCCCGCGATACACGCCAACATCGCGCACCGTGGTGAAGCCGCTGCGCAACTCCATCCGCGCCGCCGCGACGCCGCGGAGGATCGTCCGAGCTTCGCTGCGCTTGAGGGGCGCTGCCGGATCGCTCTCGGTCACGTCGATGGCGCCGTCAGCCAGATGGGTGTGGAGATCGATCAGACCCGGAAGAACGGTGTAGCTCGACCAGTCGATCGCCGCCATTGGCCCGTCGCCCGCGCGCCATGGAGCGATCGAAGCGATCCTGCCGTCGACGATGCGGATGCGCTGGTCGGCCAGGACTTTCGCCGAAGCCGGATCGATCAGTCGCCCGGCATGGACGTCGAGCGTTTGCGCGGACGCCGCGGAAGCGAACAATAAAGCGCCGCCAGCGATCAGCGCCTTGAAAACCTCTCCGATCGCCCCCTCCTTGAACTACCGTGGCTCGCCCTGTTTGCGCTGGCATGATAGGCTTGTCGAGCCGGGTCCGATGCCAGGGGGACGTGATGGCGATCATTCACTTTGTGCGCGCGATTTTCCGCGCGCTGATCAGGATCATCGTGGGCATTCTCGCCCGGGTGAAGAATCTGATTGTCGAGCTGTTCACGCTCGGCAAGCTGCGCAAGACGATGCGCATCCAAGTCCGGATCCTGCGCGACGAAACCGGCAGCCCCTTGATTCAACCCGCGGATATCGATGCCGCGGTCAACAATGCGATTGCGATCTTCGACAAGGAGTTCAACATCGACCTGATCGCCTATCGCGGAACGAGGACCGAAACGCTGGACGGCAACGCGCCGAAGGCGGCGCTCGACCTGCGCTGCAACTTCGGAGCGTTTTGCGACGAATTCGGCGAAGCCGGCAGTTATTTTGCGTGGCACTCGGCCGGCTGGTTCGGGATTCCCATCCGGCTCTGCTTCCCCGTGACCGTATTCGTCGTCCGGACGATCGACGGCAAGATCGGCTGCTCGATCCCGATTACCGATTATGTGACCGTCGCGTCCGCTTCTGGTTCATCCGGAGTGACTGCTCCAACCACCCTTGCGCACGAGCTCGCGCATACCTGCCTGCTCGCGCACCGGGACGACGAGCCCAACAACCTGCTCTTTCCGAGCGAGCCGAGGGGCAGCGATACGACCTGGTGGCAACGGCGAGTCGCGCGGACGAGCCGCCACTGCACCTTGTGGTAGCGGCTCAGGCCGCACCTCTCGACCCCGGTTGTGGCTTCGCCACAGCCGAGTACAAGCGAAGTAGCCACAAAGGTCCCGTCAAAAGATCGCGAATCCGGGCCAAATGCCTGTTGATAAAGCGGTTATCAGCAACCTAGGATGATCGTGAATTGCGGGAGAATAGTTGTGCGGGGAATTAATGTTCTGTTGGGCGGCGCGGCGATCTTCGTCGCGAGTTCGGCGTCGGCCGCCGATACGTTGAAGTTCGGGCCGCCACCGGCATGGGTGACGCCGCAGCCCATCCCGCAAGCCAAGCCCACCGATGCGCCGGTCAACGTGCTCCTCAGCAACGCCCAAATCACGATGGAGCCCGGCAAGATCGCAACCTACGGCGAAATCGTTTTCAAGATCCAGAACCCCCAGGGGCTCGCGGCAGGCAATCTTTCTCTCAGCTGGCAGCCCGCGACCGATACCGTGACCGTCAACAAATTGCAGATTCGCCGCGGCGATAAAATCATCGACGTTCTTGCGTCCGGGCAGACGTTCACCGTGTTGCGCCGCGAAACCAACCTCGAAGCGGCGATGTTCGACGGTACGTTAACCGCCAACATCCAGCCCGAGGGCTTGCAAGAAGGCGACATTGTCGAATTCGCCAGCACGACGGAGCATTCCGACCCTGTGCTGAAGGGACACGTTGAGGCGTTGTTCGGATCTTGGAACGAGAGCCCGATCGAATCGGCCTACACCAAATTGACCTGGCCAGCGGAGCTCAAGCTCAACGTTCGCAAGTCATCGAGTCTGCCGGAGCCCAAAAAATCTAGCCGTGACGGCAAGAGCGTCTTCGAACTGTCGGCCCTCCACATTGAACCGATCTCGCCGCCGAAGGGGGCGCCCAGCCGATTCAAGGTCGGCCGTCTCGTCGAAGCCACCGATTACTCGTCCTGGGCAGACCTGGCCGACTTGATGGCGCCACTGTTCCGGGCAGCGGCCGTCATTCCCGCCGCGGGGCCACTACACGACGAAGTTGAGCAAATCCGCACATCGTCCAGCGATCCCAAGCGACGGGCCGAGCTCGCCCTTGCGCTCGCCCAGGACCGCGTCCGCTATGTCGCCCTGCTCATGGGCCAGGGCGGTTATGTACCGGCGACTGCGGAAACGACCTGGTCTCGGCGGTTCGGCGATTGCAAGGCCAAGACCGCGCTGCTCGTCGCGATCCTGCATGCACTGCAGATCGAGGCTGAGCCGGTTCTGGTCCAATCCACGATAGGCGATATGATCGAAGATCGCCTGCCTGCCCTCGAGCTGTTCGATCACGTCCTCGTCCGCGCTCACATCGGAGGGAAGGACTATTGGCTGGATGGCACGCGGACAGGCGACATCAACCTCGACGGCATTCAAGTCCCGGATTTCGGCTGGGGATTGCCGCTGGTCAGCAACGCCCGGCTCGTGCAAATTGTCCCTCCCGCGCTCACCGCGCCGAACGTCGAGCACCGGGTCGAGATTGACGCAAGCTCCGGGGTGCTTTCGGCGATCCCGATCACGATTGAGGAGATTTACCGAGGCGATTCCGCGGTTGCGTTCAACACGCTCTATTCGCGGTTTACCGCGGCCCAGCGGGATGAATTCGCGCACGACATCGCCAAGAAATATTACGACGGGTTCGCCACCGCCTCAACGTCATTCCAGTTCGACAAGGCGAAGCGCGCATTCGATGTTACGATCAAGGGAACAGCAAAGCTCAATTGGGATGACGGCTGGCTCAGTGTGCCGACCTCCTCGATCGCGTTCGACCCGGATTTCGATCGTCCCTCGGGATCTGGACATGACGCACCGTTTGCGGTCAGCCATCCAAGATTCGTCAACGATCGCGCGACAATATTGCTGCCAGTGGATTTTGCCGCGCAGCAGAAACTCTCTCCTCGCATTCAGGAGACTCTCGCCGGGGTCGAATATGCGCGCACGGAATCGATCGATGGCAACAAGCTTACTGTCACATCAAGCGAGCGAAGCGTTGTGGCGGAAGTGCCCTACAAGGATGCGCTCGCCGCGGAGCCGCGCCTGCGCGCGCTCAACAAGGATGATATCTATCTGCGACTTCCGACATCCTATCGAGTATCCGAGGCCGATTTAAATGCACTGCGGGCAACCAAGCCGGCGTCCGCCATGGAATATTCCGTCAGGGCCCACGCCTTGCTCGCCCATGGCAAGGTTGAAGAAGGCCTGTCCGACCTGAATGCGGCGCTCGCGATTGACCCTAAGAACGTTTGGGCGCTGGCTCGGCGGGCTTCGGTATACATCGGCAAACAACAGTTTACCGAGGCAGAAAAGGATTTGCGGGAGGCCGCGACGATCGAGCCTGGCAGTCCCGAGGTATTGGCGACTCGCAGCGAGCTGGCGATCAGCAAAGGCGACTTCACCGCGGCGACGAACACCTTGGACAACGCCATCGAACGCGATCCGACCAACAACGTGTTGCGACTCCAGCGCGCCATCATCCTCGTTCAGCAGGGCAAGGACGACGATGCACTCCGCGAGATCGAGAAGGTCATCGCCTCGAGCCCCCACAATGTCGAGGCGCTTGGTCAACACGCCTGGATCCTCGCGTCCAAGGAGGATTGGGCCGGCGCCGAACGAGACCTTGCCGCCGCCTTCGCCGTAGACCCTGGCAACGCAACGGTACTCGCCACAAAGGCAATGATTGCTATCCAGCGAAAGGACTTCAAATCAGCGCTCGACCTCTCGGCACAAGCGCTGGCGAAGGATCCCGGCAATTCCTTTGCCCGAAACCTGCAGGCTAAGCTGCTCAAGCGCGGCGGGGACGAGAACCAGGCAATGCGCGGCTTCGACGATGCCGTGGCACGCGCCCCCAAGAACGCGAGTCCCCTCCTCGATCGAGCCTTTGCCCGGTTGGAGGCCAAGCAATTCGACGGCGCCGAACAGGACGTTGCCGCCGCGCTGGCCATCGAACCGACCAATCTCCGCGCGTTGCAGGCTCGCGCGCAAATCTCTTCGACACGAAACGACTATGGAGCGGCGGTGGCCGCGCTGACCCAGGCGCTAAGTACCGGGGGGCCAAATGGCCGCATCCTCGCCCAGCGCGCGGAAGCGTTCCGGCAGCTCAAGAACTATGAGAAAGCGCTCGCCGATACCCAGACAGCACTCGACATCGGGTATGTGTCGCCGGCCTTGCGCTTGCTGAGAATCAACATTTTACTCCAGCAGGGCAGCCTGGCCGACGTGGCGGCGGAGTGTGATCGGCTGGTCAAGGAAAACCCGTCATCCGATTTTGCAATGGTCGTTGCCGGCAAGACGTACATGGCGATCGGCTTGCGGCAAAAGGCAATGGACAGTTTCGACCGGGCGCTCGTGCTGAAGCAATATGCCTACATCTATATCAACCGCGCCCAGGCGCGGCCTTACTCGGACATGCAGGGAAAATTCGCCGACCTTGACGCAGCCCTCAAGGCCGAGCCTGAGCACGAAGATGCGCTGGCTGAAAAGGCCCGCTTGCTATCGAGGCAAGGGAAGCACGCCGAGGCGATCGACCTTTACGATCGCGCGATCAAAGCCGCTTTGGACGGTTCCTATTTGGAGCTGGGCCGGGCAATCGCGCTCGAACGGGCTGGCCGGTCGGCGGAGGCCAAAAAGGCCTTCGACGCCGAGCGCGCCAAAGCAAAGACTGTCAGCGACTTCAAACGCTTGTGCTGGACCAAAGCGATCAATGACGTGGCGCTTCAGTCGGCCCTCGAGGATTGTCGCAAGGCGCTCCGCATTGATGCCGATAGCCCGTCCGCAAACGAGAGCCTCGGCCTAGTTTTATTGAAGCTCGGCAAACTAAAGGAATCGCTCGCGGCATTCGACCTTGCGGTCGCCAAAAAGGCCGGGGCAGACGCCTACATGGGTCGGGCGATTGTCCGTTCGAAACTGGGCGACGCGGGCGGTGCGCACGGCGACGCCGGGGAAGCGTTCAAGCTTCGCCCGGACATTGACGACACGTTCGCCGAATACGGACTCAAATTCGACCCAGCCGCATCATCGCATTCGGCCGCCGCGCATTAGGGCGCCTATGCCGGCGTGACATCACCGGCGCCGGTGCCGCCATCCTCGCCGGCCGGCGGGCGCGTGTCGAACACCTCGTCGATGATCCCGAAAACCTTGGCTTCGTCGGCCTCGAGGAACTTGTCGCGGTCCATCGCCAGCTCGATCGCCTCGATCTTCTGGCCGGTGTATTTCGCGTAGAGCTCGTTGAGGCGTTGGCGCATGCGCAGGATCTCGCGCGCCTGGATCTCGATGTCGGAGGCCATGCCCTGGGCGCCGCCCGAAGGCTGGTGGACCATGATCCGGCTGTTGGTCAGCGCGACCCGCATGCCCGGCTCGCCCGCCGCGAGCAGGAAGCTGCCCATGGACGCCGCCTGCCCGATGCACACCGTGCTGATCTTGGGCCGGATGTATTGCATCGTGTCGTGGATCGCGAGGCCGGCGGTGACCACGCCGCCCGGCGAGTTAATGTACATGAAGATGTCCTTCTTCGGGTTCTCAGACTCGAGGAAGAGCAGCTGGGCGGTAACCAGCGAAGCCATATGATCCTCGATCGCGCCGGTGATGAACACGATCCGCTCGCGCAGCAGCCGCGAATAAATGTCGAAGCTGCGCTCGCCCCGGTTGGACTGTTCGATAACGATGGGAACGAGTTGCGAAACGATATCCTGATGGTCGGTCACGGGGAGCAAGTCCTTTGTTGGTGGCGTCGGCCTACATCGGGCGGATCTGCCGAAGGTTCAAGCGCCGGATAAGATAAGGGGCGGCCAAGCTTGCGCCCGGCCGCCCTCTCCCCTCGCTTAAACTGAGTCGTTTGCGCTTACAATTTCACGCCGGCGCGAACGTAAAAGAATCGGCCCGGCACATCGTACATTGACGGGTCGAAGTTGTTGAGATCGCAGCTAACACAGCCCGGCGCGCGCGTGTTGAGGATGTTGTTACCGCCAACCGCGAAGCCGAACTGGTGCCTGCCCCAGGCCGGGTTCCAACGCAGCTGTAGGTCGGTGTAGAACTTTGCGCTCATCACATTGCCGCCGCCAGATGCAGCAGTCTCCCGCAGCTTCGATATATAGCGGCCCGTTAAGCTGGCACCGACATCAGCCAAATCCCAGTCGAGCACGCCAACCGACTTCCATTTCGGGAAGCCCTGGGAGGGACTGCCCTGCTCGGTACCCTCGCGACTGATGACCGTGGTTCCGCCAGTAACTGGAACGATGACGTCGAAGTTCCTGAGGAAGGTGTTGTTCCAGGTCACGCCGAACCGGCCAATTGACGTTTTGCGGCCGCGGTAGGCGAGATTGACATCGATGCCCTTGGTCTTGATCCCGGCAATGTTACCGAGAATGCCCGCGACCCCGGTCAGAGTACCGCCGACCCGGGTTACCAGCGCACAAGCGGAAGGGTCGTTGTTGACCTCGCAATTGTTGAGCGTGAAGGCCGCGTCGACTGGCTGGATCGCGCCCGTGATTCTGACGTTATAATGGTTGGCTTCGATCGAGAGGCCGGGCAGGAACGACGGGCTGTAGACGCCGCCGAAGACCCAGCTCTTCGAAGTCTCTGGTTTCAAATTCTCGTTGCCGCCAACAGCGACAGAAATCTGCGGATTGGTCTGGTTGTAGCTGCCGTTGCCGGGTACACCGTGCGCGATACAATTGGCTTTGACTGTCGCACTGTTCGTATAGCTATCCGGCGACGTGTTGTCGGCCGAGCACGGGTCCGCGATCGTCTGGTCGAAGCGTGACAGGCTGCCGAAGAATTCACCGATCGAAGGTGCCCGAAAACCTTGAGCGTAGGATGCGCGGAAGCGCAGATCGTTGATCGGTTTCCAATTGGCCGAGCCCTTCAACGTCGTGTGGGAGAAACTGGTCGACGCATGACCGGACTCCGGACTGGTCTTGTACTTGGAATAGCGCACCGCACCGCTGAGCTCGAGCAGAGCGATCGCGGGAATGTCTTTCAGCACCGGCGCGTTGACTTCGGCATAGACTTCGGATGAGTGAATGCCGCCGCCGGTGTGAGCGGCCGGAATATCCGAACTGAAGCCGGCCTGAACGACCGGATCGGGGTCGAAGCTTCCGCTAAGCTCACGATATTCAGCGCCAGCGGCGAGGCCGAGCGGGCCACCCGGAAGGTCGAACAATTCGCCGGAGATGTTCGCCGTAGCGTCATACAAGTCCTGCTTGCTGCGGTCGCGCTGGGTAAACGTCACGAAGTCGATCATCTCGGGCGTGATAGATCCCGCACCGCCAAAGATATTGAACGGCGTACAAGTCCCGACACCGTCATTGCCAGGAAGCCCGGTGCAGTCGTCGACCGGACCGAGTGCCTGGCGGAGATGGTCCGCATTGATATTGCCGAGCATCCGCTGCTTGGCCCGATTGTGACCGTAGACACCGTTCAGATCCCAATACCAGTCGCGACCGCCAACGACGAAACTACCGTCGAAAGTCGCCACGAGATAATTTGTGTCGACCTTCTGCGAGAAGCGACGAGGTCCACCTTCAACGAACCTGCGAGCGATGAACTGCATATTGGTGCTGTCGAGCGTCACGCCAAACGGATTGAACGGGTTGGATACGTCCACGCCGATGCTGTCGAGAACGGGCGTACAACCACAAGCGGCGCCAATTCCGAAAGGAAGCGGGGCTGCCTGGTTCTTCGATTTGCGCTCGTTCCACATGGCTTTGACGGAGAAATTAAAATTGTCCGCAAGCTCATATTTGAGGTTGGCGAACAGGCCGTACCGCTCAAGCGGGATCTGGAAATAGTTGTAGGGCGCAAAATTGAACCGGTCAGGCGTGCCGAAATTGTGAAAGTCCGAGCCGGGCCCTGTTGGATTCAGCGGGTCGTAGTTTGGAGCCCCGACCAGCACCGGGCTGTTCAGGCTCAAGTCGAGGAATGGATTGGTCCCAATGATGATCGGGTTGCAGGCATCCGGATCTTCGCAGCCCGGATCCGCGGGAAGAGACGGATCCCTGAGCACGTCAAACCGCCCCATAATGGGAGTCCCCGAACAACCGCCCGCAGCACAAGAAGTGGCATACGGGGCGGGGAAACGCGACAGCGCCCGGTCGCCCGAGCTCACTGCACCTTGCTTCACGTAATTCCCGCCGATGACCAGGTTAAGTCGATGCCCGTCGCCGTTGCCCCAGCTCGCCTCGTAGTCCTGCGACTTGCCATCGCCTTGGCCGAATTGACCATATTGTGCACTGAGGACAAAGCCCTTCTGGTGCTGCTTGGTGATGATGTTAACCACGCCGGCGATCGCATCCGACCCGTAAACCGCGGAAGCGCCGTCCTGCAGCACTTCGACGCGCTCGATCATACCTTCCGGGATCGTGTTGAGGTCGACCGAGGCGGGAACGCCGCTGGCCGATGCGCCGGGAACGAAGCGCAAGCCGTCGACGAGAACCAGAGTGCGTCGCGAACCAAGGTAACGCAGGTCGATTTCCGCCGAGCCGGCGCCGACACCGCCGCCGTCCGGCGGATTGCCGAGGTTGCCGGAGTTGTTGAACTTGCCGTTGAGGCCGCCGCCCGAGCTTGGCAGGCGCTGCAGCACGTCATTGATCGAACTGAGACCGGTCTTGGCGATGTCCTGCTGATCGAGGAACACACGCGGCGCGTCGAGATTGAGCGGATTGCGGCGGATGCGCGATCCGGTGATGACGATGTCGCCCTGCGGAGTCGGCTGGGTCGATGATGCCGCCGCTGGCGCCTGGGTGACGTCCGCTGGTGGGAGCGTGCTTTGCGCCTGTGCCGCGGTCGCGCTGCCGATCATCGCTGCCAAGGCTACGCCCGAGCGAAGTGCCGTGTTGATCCCGATCATGTCTGTTCCCCTTTGCCCCCGCGTTTGGCGCGGTGTCGGAAACAACAGTAACCTACAGAATTGTCAGGGAGGAAGCCGGTTCTGTAACCAACCCGACACAATTCATGCCGAGTGATGCATAAAAGTAACTCACCCCTAGGGGGCGGGTTGTGACAGATAGGCGAGCCGGCGGACTTCGCGGCGGCCGCGCGTGACCGTGTCGAGGATCAAGCCGGCGAAGAAACACAGCACCGCGACAATGATCACCCCGGTCACCAGGACCGCGGTCGGAAGGCGCGGCACCAGCCCCGTATTCAAATATGTGATGATCAGCGGCACCGACAACAGGATCGCCGCGACCACGAGCAGCGCGCCGATCGTGCCGAAGAACAGCACCGGGCGTTCGATCCGATAAAGCGTCACGATCGTCTTCAAAATCCGCCATCCGTCCGAAAAGGTCGACAGCTTGGAATGCGATCCTTCCGGTCGCGAAGCGTAGGCGGTCTCGACCTCGCCGACCGGCATCCTGAGTTCGAGCGCATGGACGCTGATCTCGGTTTCGATCTCGAACCCCGAGGACAGGACAGGAAAGCTCTTCACAAAGCGCCGCGAAAACACCCGGTAGCCGGAGAAGATGTCGCTGAAGCTCCGCCCGAACAGGCCGGCGAGCAGGCCGGTAAAAATCCGGTTCCCGAGCACGTGGCCGCCGCGATAAGCCTCCTTGGCTTCGTGCTTGCGGGTGCCGACGATCATATCGAGCTGGTCTGCGGTCAGCATCGCGACCATCGCCGGGGCCGCCTTGGGATCGTAGGTCAAATCGCCGTCGGCCATCACGTAGATGTCGGCATCGACATCGGCGAACATGCGCCGGACGACATGCCCCTTGCCCTGCTGGCGCTCGGTGCGGACGACCGCCCCGGCCTTGGCGGCGATCTCGCACGTGCGGTCGCTGCTATTGTTGTCGTAGACGTAGATGGTTGCGTCCGGCAGCGCCTTGCGGAAGCCGCTTACCGTCGCGGCAATCGCGGCTTCCTCGTTGTAGCAAGGCAGAAGCACGGCGATGCGTGGACTCAACTTCGCGGCCATTATTCCCCCTAAACCGTTCGGGCTGAGCCTGTCGAAGCCCTGCCCTGCTCTAGAGAGAAAAACAGTCCTTCGACAAGCTCAGGACGAACGGCGTTATCGCGCTTTTCTTGCGGCCGATTCTAAACGAGTCGCGATGTGGTCACGTGCAGGAGTCGGAGATCGGGAGACGCGTTGTTCAGGCTCCACGCTGCGTCCGGCGGAATGACCATCGCGTCCGACCGCGCGAGTTCATGCCCGCCATCAAACTCCACAACGACCGAACCCTCCAGGATATAGGCGAACACCAGCTCGCCATCGCTCGGCCGGAACGACATCGGCTGTCCGTCCGCGGGCCGAACAGTGCGCACCTCGGTAAGGCCGCCCGTTGCTTGACCGATCGCCGTTTCTTGAGATTCGCCGCCGGCGAAAGGGGTCCACGGGGTCTGCGCTGCAATGTGGCGGTGGAATCGCTGCCCGCTGAACCGCCGTTCCGGATCGACCCGGTCGTTGGGCAAGGCTAGGTCATGCTCGGCGAATGTCTCATGCAGCGCCGGACAGGTAATCTCCACGACCTCGAGCCCGGATGAGCTTTCGAGCACGCGGTGGCGGATCCCCGGCGGCTGCAGCACCACATCCCCGGCGTGCATCGTGAACGGATCACCCTGGTCTTCATAAACCACGCACACCCAGCCCGAACGGACGCAAATCAGCTGCAGCGCGATACGGTGAAAATGGACCCAGTCGGCGACCGGGCCGCCCGCGGGGATCGTAATGTGCGAGGCAATGTACCGTCCGCCGAGGCGGCTCGGGATGAGGTCGCGGTAGAGCATTCCCGCGCGGCCCTCCCCCGATCCGCCACCGCGAGTGAGCACAAATTTTGGAGCGAACGGCGGAAGATCGCCGGTCGGCGCAGTCAGGTCAGGCCGACTCGTCAGGCGTACGGTACAGCCCTCGCCGCTCAGGACCGCGGTGTCCGGGTCGTCCGCCGGGTAAATGACGTCCAGGCGATAGCCTTCGCGCTGCAGACTCTCGAGCGCGAGGGTCAGATCCACGCAAACGATCTCGCGGTCGTTCAAGCCTTCTTGGGCGCCTTCTTCGCAGCCGACTTGGCCGGAGCGGCGCCCTTGACCGGCTTAGCCGCCTTCGGCTTGGGGGCAGCCTTTTTGACTGCTCCCTTGGCTGGCGCTTCGGCCTTTGGCGCGACTTCGGCGGCGGCCTCCGCGACCTTGGCGGATTGCGCCTTGCCCTTCTTCGCGGCGGGTTTCTTCTTGGCGGCCGGGACATCGTGGCCACAACCCGGTCCGTGGACGTGACCTTCTTCGCTCTCGAGGTCGGCTTCAAGCTGGGCGCGCGTCGCCGTCTGGTCGGAAATCTCGGCCTTGGAGAAGAGGAAATCGACGACCTTGTCTTCGTACAGCGGCGCGCGCAGCTGGGCGGCCGCCATCGGCTCTTGCTGGATGTAACGGAGGAACGCGTCGCGGTCCTTGCCCTGATATTGCGACGCGGCCTGAGCGACCAGGTTGCGCATTTCCTGCTCGGTCACTTCGACCCCGTTGGCGGCGCCGATCTCGGATAGCAGCAAGCCAAGGCGAACCCGGCGCTCGGCGATGTGCCGATATTCAGGCCCGTCGCGCTCCACTTCCTCGAGTGCGGCCTTGGAATCCTCTTCGTGGCTCGCCTCGTGGCGCAGCTGGTTCATGATGTTCTGAAATTCCGCCTCGACCATCGATTCAGGCACCGGGAAGTCGTGGCGCGCGGCGAGTTGGTCGAGCAACTGGCGCTTCATGTGGGTGCGCGTCAGCCCGTTGAGGTCCTGGCTCTGCTGATCGCGGACCAAGCCGCGCAATTGCTCAAGGCTCTGAAGACCGAGCGCCTTGGCGAATTCCTCGTCGACCTTGGTCTCGCCGGACGTTTTTACGTCCTTCACCGCGATCGCGAAGGTTGCCGGCTTCCCCTTGACCGCTTCGGACGGGTAGTCGTCGGGGAAGGTGACATTGACCTCGCGCTTGTCGCCGGTTTTAGCACCGATCAGCTGGTCCTCGAAGCCGGGGATCAGCTGGCCCGCGCCGAGCTGCACCGCCATGTCTTCGCCCTTGCCACCGTCGAACGGCCGGCCATCGACCGACCCGTCGAAGTCGATCGTGACGAGATCGCCGGTCTTGGCCTTATGGCCCTTGGGCGCATCGACCCAATTCTGTGCCGAAGCCGCGAGCTGCTGAAGCTGCGCGTCGACTGCGGCTTCGTCGACCTCGACGGTCAGCCGGTCGAGAGCCAGGCCAGCGATGTTCGGCGCGGGCACGTCGGGCAACGCCTCGAGCCGGACGCGCACTTCGGCGTCCTTGCCGGGCTCGTACCGTTCGTCGAGCTCGACCTGCGGCTGGAGCGCCGGGCGGACCTTCTGCTCTTCGAGCAATTGCTGAACGCCGTCCTGGACCGCGCCCTGCAGCGCATCGCGCTGAAGCGCATCGCCGTGCATCTTGCGGATGAGATTCGGCGGCACCTTGCCCGGCCGGAAGCCCGGCATGCGCACCTGCGGCGCCAGCCGCTTCACTTCCTGATCGACCCGCGCTTCGATGTCCTTGGCGGGGATGGTCAACATGAAGGCGCGCTTCAGGCCCTCATGTTCGGTCTCGACGGTCTTGATGGTCACGTGCTCAAAATCCCAACAATTGATCGGCCGCACTGATCGCAATGCTAGCTTGTCCAGCGGGCGAGCTGCGCGTTGCGATGGTGCGCGCGGAGGGACTCGAACCCCCACATCTTGCGATACTGGAACCTAAATCCAGCGCGTCTACCAATTCCGCCACGCGCGCGCGGCCCAAGAGGTGCGGGCCTATAGCAAGGATGGCGCGGCGGGCAACCCGCGGCGACCGCCGTTCGTTGAGCGGGCAAGGAGATTCAGCCGTGCAACAGCAACCCCCAATCCCCGAAACGCCGCCCGAAACCCCCGTTCATCCAAGCCAACCCGGCCAGCCCACCGAACCGCCGCCCGAACAGCCGACTCATTCACCGGACATCGACGTCCCGAGCCCGACGACCCCGGGAACGACCCCGCCAACGGGACCGGTTTCCCCGGTGGGCTAGCGCCGCAGCTGTGCCGAGCCGACGATCGATTCGAAATCAGGCAAGGCCGCGGCGTAATAATGCGAGCGCGCCGCGTCGTAGAGGATCAGATAGAGCTGACCGTTGATCACCGCCCCGACGGCGCGGCCCTTGCGCCACAATTCGTCGCTGTCGAGATGCTCATAATCGAGCTGGAAGCCATTGGCGCCGAGAAACGGCCGCGGCTGTAGCGACAATGTCCGGAAATCGACCGCCCCACCCTTCACCCGATAAAGCGTCTCGAGCATCGCCACGATTTCCGGCGGGGTCATGTCCGAGCGGAATTTGGGGACCTGCTGGTCGGCGCGCTTGCTCTGGCGAATCAAATAGCGGCCGCTCTTCAATCCGCTGACGAAGCTGATCCCGTCGAGATAGGGTCCGTTGAGGGTCCAGTCCTCGACGTCGCCAACATCCGACCAGAGGATCGAGCGGTGACGATTCCAGGGCCGCGGCGCGACCACGGTCAAGCTATTGTCGCCGACCCCGACCCGGCGAACTTGGACCAGCGCATAACTGCTGTAGCCATATTCGCCGGCGCCGAGGCTCGAGCAGGCCGACAGGCCAACCGGGCCAAGAGCCAGAATGGCGAGCCTTACGAGGTATAGGTTCATGCTGTTCCCTTCAGCCGATGGTCTGCCGAACCCAGGCGGCGTCCGAAGCGTCCGGCTTGATCGTCAGATAGCGCGTGAAGGCAGTCTTGGCCTCGGCGGTCCGGCCGGCCTTCATCAGCGAAATGCCATGCCACCGCCAGGCGTCCGCCGGGGCGTCGGGATAAGCGACCGCGGCGGCATAGCCCTGCGCCGCGCGAACGTCGTCGCCGCGCCGGTTGCGCAACCGCCAGACCTCGCCCTCGTAAAAGCGCAGCAAGCCGCTCCAGCCGTCGCTCGCCAGGGTCTCGATCAGATACTGGCTCGCGCCCGGGTCGTTGAGCTTGACCTGGTCGTCGAGCAGCATTGGCCGGATCGGGGCGATCGTCGCCAGATAGCGTTCCCGGCCAATCTCATATTGCCGGCCCGGCTCGGTCACGTCGGTGGCGTCGGCGCGCAGGTCGACCATCCGCGATTGCGAGGACGGGTGAGTATCGAACAGGGATCCGCGGCGGCGACGCTTGCGGCGGTAACGCGCGCTCGCATCCTCCTCGCTGATCAATTGCTGCCAGATGTTGGCCATTTCGATCGGCGCATATCCGGCCTGCGCGATCAGCCTGGCGCCCATGGCGTCGGCCTCGGCCTCCATTTGCCGGCTGTACTGGAACAGCGACAGGATAGTCCCGAGCTGGGCGAGCTGGACATAGTCGCCGAGATAAACGCCCCCGGCGGCTCCGCCGACGCCGGCCGCCATCGCCGCGACTGCGAAAATGTCGGTCTTGCGCTTCTGGTCGCGCCAGCCGCGGATCATGTGGCGGCGCAGGAAATGCCCGGATTCGTGAGCGATCACGCCCGCCAGCTGCGCCCCATTGCGCATGCGCAGCAGCAGACCCGAGAAAACCACGGCGAATCCGGTCGGAAACATCATCGCGTTGAAATCGGGGACGTGCGCGAGATAGATGCGGAAATCCTTGGCCGCCGGCCCGCCGACGTGACCGATCAGATCGCGCAAATAGCCAGTGAGCTGCGGATCCTGGATCAACAGGTTCGAGCCCGAAATCTCCTCTTCGGCTCGGTCCATGAGCTGCCAGATTCCCTGCTCGTCCTTGTCGGTCGGCCTGAAGCCGGCGCCAACCAGGGGCACCATATCCTTGGGCAGGATGCGGGCCTGAGCCGAGCCGGTGGTCAACGATGCCGCGGCGACTCCTCCGCCGACCAATAGCGATCGGCGGCTAAGCGCGACGCATTGGCCACACATCAGCTTTTCTCCGCCGCGCGGCGCACCGCGAGCCCGGGCTTCATCCGGTTGAGCAGCCGGTCGACCATCTGGGTTGCGCCCTGCGGCGTGCGCAGATCGCCGAACGCGATTCCCGGGACCTGGCTGCCGGCCTGGACGACGTTGAACCATACGACTTCGCCAGTTTTCAGGTCGACCAGCCCGGCATAATCGAGCTGGGACGCACCACCCACATTGGGCGCGCAAAAGCCGACGAAACAACCGGCAAGGCCGAGCACGCCGAGCGCGATCCGGCCGCCCGATGCCACTTGATCCTCCGCATGGAGGAACAGTGCATAATCATAGCCGGTCTTTTGGCCGAGCCGGACGGCGTCCTCGCCCAGCGTATATTCGAGCCCCTTGCCGCGCTTGGTCGGAAGATAGTCGCCGAGATATTTGTGCAGCACGATCGAATTGCCGACCGCGTAGAACAAGCGCTCGAAATCAGCGACTTCCTGCTCGCTGACTCCGGTCAGCTGGCTGCGGCGCTCGAGGATCTGGAGCTTGCCGCCACGTTGACCCGGCTGCGTCTGTAACGCTGCAATGATGTTGGCGCGCGCCTGATCGGTCCAGTCGGCGCGCGGTTCGACCATGCCGCCCGTCGTTAGCGACCCGACCGAGACGTCGGGGCGCAGCACCAGCAGCTTGTAATCGCCCTGCGGGGGCGTGAATTGGACGTCGGCGAATTGTCGCGTTTGCACGCACGCGCTCATCGGCAGAGTCGCTGCCAGCGCCAAAGCAAGGCCCAACTTCCTCATCGCCGTCCCCTCCGCACGCGATTGCTCGCGCGCTCCCCACGCTTTCCTCCCCCTTCTTGCCTGAATAGCGGGTTAAAGAAAAGATCGCATTTTTAAGAGCTTAGTAACCACGCTCCGTGGGGGCCGAGGCCGCAGCCGGGCATTGCGCGACTTGTGGCAGGCACTTGCCGTCGACCGATCCGGGCGCAAGCGGCAGACCGACCGTCGCTGCCAGCGTCGGCATGATATCGGTCGTCTCGATCGGCGCGTCGCTTGCCATTTGCGCCATCCCCTTTCGCCAGAACAGGATCGGCACGCGCCGGTCGTAGTCCCATGCGCTGCCATGCGTCGCGACATAGCGGCTAGTGTCGGAAATCGGCGTGATGTCCTTTTTGAGCAGCACCACGAAATCGCCCGAACGGCCGGGGTAGAAGCTGGCCCGGGCGCGCTGGATCAACGTCCATTGGTCGGGCGGCGTGGTCGCGACCGGCGTTGCGGCCAGTTGCGCGGCGGTAAACACGGCGTCGACCTGCGGGTGCGCCTTGTAGGCGGCGACGGCGGCGGTCAGCAGTCGCTTCTTGTCACCCGGCGACAGGTTGCGGTCGATGTAGACGTCGCCCGGAGGCCCCTCCCCGAGCAATCCGAAGCCCTTGAGTCCGAGCTTGGTGACCAGCTTCAGGCCCATGGTTCCGGCGCCGAGGCCGGGGTCGATCCGCGCCGCGCCGGGAACCCCGGCGAGCCGCTGACGCTCGGGAATATCCTTGCCGCCATGGTCGGCGGTCAAAGTGACCGAATAATCGATCCCGCGGCTGTCGAGCATCGCGAGGAAATCGCCGATTTCGCGGTCGAGTTCGAGCAACTGGAGGCACATTTCCGCGCCTTCGGTGCCGTAGGTGTGGCCGACGTAATCGGTCGCCGAAAGGCTGACCGCGAGCACGTCGGGATCGGCACGCTTGCCGAGCTGCATCTCGTCGACCAGCCCCGCGGCCAGCGCGAGCGTGTCGCCATCGAGCTCGGGCGAAGCGCGGAAGGCGCTTTGGTCTTCGGCGTTGCGGGCAAATGTGCCAGCGCCAACCGGCTTGCCGCCGCCTTCAATCGCAATCACGCGGGCTTTGGCTTGGCAGAACGGATTTGGCTGGAGGGCCGGACGCGGCTGCTCCAGCGCGGCTGTAATCGCCGCGTTCACTTTAGGCACGACCTGGGGGATCGCGACGCCCCTCAAGTCAGTCGCGAACTGCTTGCCGGTCCAGTACCAGCGCTGGTCGACGATGTGACCGGACATCATCACCGCGGCGCGATCCTTGCCCGAGACCGCGACGTTGCGGCTGCCAGGGTGGGCCGGCTTCAGCAATTCGCCGAGAGTCGGCACCAGCAGATGCACCGGCGAGACCTTATAGCTCGACGAAGAGCTGCCCGAGACATGTTCGTCCTCGGCGCAATAAATGCTGACGTCCGATCGCTCGACGCTCTGATCGGTCCAATTATTGGCGATGATCCCGGTGCGCGACGGATGGTCGCCGGTGAGGATCGTCGAATGGCCGGGACAGGTCTCGGTCGCGGCGTGGCTTTGATAGCCGTTATGGAACACCGTCCCTTGCGCGAGACGGGCAAGGCCGCCGGTGAAATGCGGCCGGTATTCGTCCCACAAATCGGCGGAGAATTGGTCGACCGAGATAACGACAAGCAGCTTGGGCGCGCCTGTAGCAAGCGATTGGGGAGCGGCCGCGGGTTGGGCGCAAGCTGCGGCCGAGGCGGCCAGCGCGGCAACAGCGACAAGAAGTTTAAAACGCATTCGAACACCCTCCGCCCAATCCAAAATCGCCTGCCCGCCTAACATGACATTGCAAAGACGAAAGATGAATTGGTTAGAGTCTCGCGATCGTCAGTGTCCCGCGGGCACGCCCGCCGCGTCGACAATCTTGTCACGATCGTAGGCGAGGATGCCGCGGATCGCCGTTAACCGATCTACCTGGACCCCGTAGTAATTCGGAACGGGACCCGCCGCTCGGAACTCGGCCGGCACCACTTTATACCCACTCAAGCGCGGGTCGACCGGCAACGACGAACCAGGCAACGTCCAGCGCATCATCGTGATTGAGCCGCTGCGCAGACCTTCAACATCGGCCGGCTCCGCTTTCTCGATCACGCGCGGCCAGGTCAGGCCGTCCATCATACTGGCTTTGACCGCCCCGATATCGACGATTTCGCCGGGCTTCGCGTCGAAAGCAATTGTGCCCATGCACACGCACATGCCCGACGTTGCGCCGTTCGGCGTGACCAGGACCGAGCCATAAACGACGTACCGACCAGGCCAGACCCGCTGGAGATAGGTTGAATTGCCGCCTGACACCTTAGCGAACCGGAACAGCGGGCCAAAACCGATGAGATTTTCCTTGTCGAGCGGTGGGAAGTCGAAGCTGTCCTCGGTCGGTTCGACCGGTTCCTCCTCGGTCACTCCCTGAGCGCGAAGATTCTCGCGATTCTGCTCCCACTGGGCATGCCGGCTCGCCCATTTCACGCGCGCCTTGGCAAGCGCCGTGGAACGGCGGCCTTTGTACTCTGCAATCTCTTCGGCCGTCGCGATGCGGAACAGATTGATTGGGACCGGCGCCGGGCTGCGCACCAAAATGTAGGCCGCGTTCGCATCGAGTTGGACGGTCGGCGTATCCTTGACCGGCCCCAACAGTTTCCGGTCTTCCTTGGTCGGCCCCGCCAGACCCAGGGCCATCGCCAGCAACATGCTCATCGTCCCAGAACCTTTCCTGCCGGGGCCATCAGCGAGGCGGCTTTTGCCTGTTCCGCCAACATTCGCTGGCGGTCGTCTTCCTTGACCGACTTCAGCCCATCTTCGAAATTGAATTGCTGCCAAACGTCCTTGTTGAGGCCGTACCGGTCATAGCCCTTGTAGTTCATGCAGCGCCGCATGTTGCTGCGCCGCGCCTTGCGCAGCTCGGCCGAACCAAAAATCATCGCGACCATCAAATTGCCGATCGCGCCGCCAACTGCTCCCGCCATTGTACCGGCATAGGGATAGCCCGCTTCCTGGTAGCCGAACGGGCTCGCAAGACCGCGAGCATAGCCGTCGCATTCCCGAAGATCGGTCAAAGCCTGCTCGAATGTCGTATTAGCGCGGTGAAAATAGAAATATTTGTCGAAATCCCCCTCGTCAGCCGCACTGGTCGCACCGCTGAGGTCAGGCAATTCCACCTTTGTTGGATCGGGAATGGAAAGCGCGTTTGCTTCCGGGGCTGCATGCGCCAGTTGGGCGCACGCAACCAGCGCAGCCAGCGTGGCTGCTGATCGCATTTTCTGAAACATAACCCCCTGCGAAATCCATTGATTCGGCGATCAGAACCTGCCCGAGGCATCGGGCGGAAACAAGACCCTAGCCGAGCTTCGCCCGAAGCCGCTCGTTGACCACTTGCGGGTTGGCCTTGCCGGCCATCGCTTTCATCACCTGGCCGACGAAAAAGCCGAATAGCGCCGCCTTGCCGCCTTTGTATTCCGCGACCTTGTCGGCATTGTCGGCGAGCACCTGGTCGACCGCCGCGTCGATCGCGCCGGTGTCGCTGGTCTGCTTAAGCCCGCGGCTCTCGACGATCGCGGCCGCGCCCTCGCCGGTTTCGAGCATGATCTCGAACACCTGCTTGGCGATGGTCCCGCTGATAGTTCCGTCCGCGACGAGGCCGAGCAACTCGGCGGCCTGAGTGGGCGCTACCGGGCTGTCTTCGACCGATTTGCCGATACGGTTCAGGGCGCCGAACAGCTCCGACGCGGTCCAGTTGGCCGTCGACTTGGGCTCCGCCCCGCCCTCGAGCAGTGCATCGAAATAGCGCGCAGTCTCGACCTCGGCCGTCAAAACGCTGGCGTTGTAAGGCGTTATGCCGAGACCCTCATAACGTTTGCGCTTGGCGTCGGGCAGCTCGGGCAAGCTCGCCTTGCACTCGTCGAGGAATGACTCGTCGAGTTCCAGCGAAAGCAAGTCGGGATCGGGGAAGTAGCGGTAATCGTGCGCGTCTTCCTTCGACCGTAGCGACCGCGTCACACCCTTGTCGGGGTCATAGAGCCGCGTCTCCTGGACGATCGACCCGCCTTCCTCCAGCACCTCAACCTGCCGCTTCGCCTCATGCTCGATCACCGCCATCACGAAGCGCACGCTGTTGACGTTCTTGGTTTCGGTCCGCGTGCCGAGTTCACCGCCGGTCTTGCGCACGCTGACATTGACGTCGGCGCGCATCGAGCCCTCTTCCATATTGCCGTCGCACGAACCGACATAGCGCAGGATCGCCCGCAGCTTCCTTAGGTAAGCGCCTGCCTCGGCGGGCGAACGCATGTCAGGCCGCGACACAATCTCCATCAGCGCGACCCCGCAGCGATTGAGGTCGACGTAGCTCATCGTCGGGTGCTGGTCATGCATCAGCTTGCCCGCGTCCTGCTCGACGTGGATCCGCTCGATGCCGATGCGCTTCGCCGAGCTCTCGTCCTTCTCGTCGATCAGCACCTCGACTTCGCCCTCGCCGACCAACGGGTGATAGAGCTGCGAAATCTGATAGCCCTGTGGCAGATCGGCGTAGAAGTAATTCTTGCGGTCGAACCGGCTCGACCGGTTAATCACCGCGTCCAATGCCATCCCGGTGCGCACCGCCTGGCGGATGCACTCTTTGTTCAGCACCGGCAGCATGCCCGGCATCGCTGCATCGACCAGCGAAACCTGGGTATTCGGCTCGGCCCCGAATTCGGTCGCCGCGCCCGAGAACAGCTTGGACGCGGTCGCGGTGATCTGCGCGTGGACCTCGAGGCCAACGACGACTTCCCAGTCGCCGGTCTCGCCAGTGATGCGGAAGTCACTCGTCATTAGAAAATTTCCATAACCAAGGCGTTATCCCGCCTCCCGAAGTCCATAATGACGGCCTCATATGGCCCTTCATCGGTGTGAAAATCGAGATAATCTCCGGATTTCAGGTGCAATCGTAAGACAAGATCTGATTTGGACTCAAACTTGTCGACCCGTTGGCCGACAAGTTTCCAGACCGGCGCCGCTATCGGCTCGCCGCTCCAATCGAATTCGGCTCCAGAAATACGGAACGCCGCCTTCGATTCCGCGCGGATAGTCGGGAGCTTTCCATCGAATGCGACAGATAGGTTGTACTTCCCCAAGCCGACGCTCGAAATCTCATCGTCTGCAGAACGATCATTCAAGAGATCGACGACATCAGATGTGAACGCCCTCACCACCACTTCTCCGGTCGCGCCGTAAACCCGGCGCGTTCCTCGATCGCGAGGCCGGTATTCAGCACAATCTGCTCGTCGAGTTCGTTGCCGATGAGGTGAAGACCGAGCGGCAAGCCCTGCGCGTCGAGGCCGCCCGGAACGCTCATCGCCGGCAGTCCCGCCAAGCTCGCCGGAACCGCGAACACATCGTTCAAATACATCGCCAGCGGGTCGGTCGTCTCGCCGATCCCGAACGCGGCCGACGGCGCGGTCGGGGTCAGGATCACGTCGCAAGCCTCGAACGCCTTGGCGAAATCCTGCTTGATCAGTGCACGCACCTTCTGCGCCTTGGTGAAATAGGCATCGTAGAAACCGGCCGAAAGCACATAGGTGCCGATCATGATCCGGCGCTTCACTTCCGCGCCGAAGCCCGCGGCCCGAGTCGCCGCGTACATGTCGTCGAGGGTCTTCACCCCCTCTTCGCGGAGGCCGTATCGCACGCCGTCATAGCGCGCAAGGTTGGACGAGGCCTCGGCTGGGGCAATGATGTAATAGGTCGGCAGCGCATATTTGGTATGCGGCAGGCTGATCTCGACCGGGGTCGCGCCGGCGTCCTTGAGCCATTCGATCCCCTGGTCCCACAAGGCGTTGATTTCTGCCGGCACACTATCGATCCGATATTCCTTCGGAATACCAACGCGCTTACCCTTAAGGTCGCTGGAAAGATTGGCTTCCCACTGCGGGACGGACAGGTCGAGCGACGTCGAATCCTTGGGATCGAACCCACCCATCGCTTCGAGCAGGATCGCGCAGTCGCGCACGCTCCGCGCCATCGGCCCGGCCTGGTCGAGCGAGCTGGCGAATGCCACGACGCCCCAGCGCGAGCAGCGGCCATAGGTCGGCTTGATCCCGCAGATGCCGGCGAAGGCGGCAGGCTGGCGGATCGAGCCGCCGGTATCGGTCCCAGTCGCACCGGGCGCGATGAGTGCGGATACCGCCGCCGCCGACCCGCCCGACGAACCGCCCGGGGTTAGCCCAACATTGCTCCCCTTGCGTCGCCATGGCGAAATCACCGGACCGTAAGTGCTGGTCTCGTTCGACGAGCCCATCGCGAACTCGTCCATGTTCAATTTGCCGAGCATCCCCGCACCCGCCTTGCGCAGGTTCGCGGTGACCGTCGATTCATAGGGCGGCTTGAAACCCTTAAGGATGTGACTGCCGGCGGTGGTGTCGACGCCCTTGGTCGCGAACAGATCCTTGATGCCGAGCGGAATGCCGGCGAGCGAACCGCCCGACCCGCGCGCCTTGTCGGCTACCTCGGCCGCGGCGAGCGCGTCGTCCGGGGTTTCGACCGTATAAGCGTTGAGCAGCTTCGCCGCCGCAACCGCCGCGTTATACGCCTCGGCGATCTCGCGCGCAGAGAATTCACCGCCACGAAATCCGTCGCGCAGCTCGGCAATCGTCTTGGATGTCAGCTCGCTCACTCGATCACCTTGGGCACCGCGAAGAAGCCATGCTGGGCCTCGGGCGCGTTGGCGAGCACATCCTCGCGGATATTACCGTCGGTCACCTTATCGTCACGCAGCCTGAGCTTCTGCTCAATCACCGCAGTCAGCGGCTCGACCCCGTCGGTGTTGACTTCAGCGAGCTGCTCGACCCAGCCGATGATCGCATTCAATTCGGGTACGAGACGCGCGAGCTCGTCATCGCTCATCGCGATCCGGGCGAGCTTGGCGATGTGCCGGGCCTGGTCATGGGAAACGGACATGGAGGCGCGGATAGCGGCGGGGCCGAAGGGCGGCAAGCCGTGTCCAGAGCCGCGGCAACTCGGGGTGAGCGTCGCCGCGACTCGACGTGCCGTGAAAGGCCAGAATCCCACATTGGAACAGCCGTAAACTGCTCACAATTTGTGCACCTTTCACGTTATCCGATTTGAAGTTAATGCAAAGTTAGCACGAATGAGTCGCGAGATAACTTGGTGGGCAACCACCATCCGGAGGAAGGCATTCACTATGAAGAAGAGAGCCCTTTTGGCGGCAACGGCCGTTTTGATTTCCGGCTTCACGCCGCTTGCAACGCCCGCAGCATGGGCGCTTCCGCCCGTTGTGGATACAACCGGCCTGAGTCCCGATGAGGTCTGCGAGGCTCTGTTGAAGCCGAACGATCCGACCTCGCAATTCACTACATTCGCGGCCAATGCGAGCCCGAGCGATTGGGTCACGGTCAGCTCCGAGCTTGGCGATCCGGTAGGCGATCCTTACGGAGTCGGCACGCCGACCTTCTCGAATGTGTTCCTCGGCAACAGCTATTTCCGCAACGGCGGCAGCCCTAATGTGTGGGCTCTCGCGACCGCAACCGAGACATTCCCGCAGACTGGGCAACTCTTCGAGACCCTGCTCAATCAGACCCGAACCACGATATTCGATTGCGTCGTGCAAAAGACCAATCCGGCGGGAACGATCGAGCCCGAAGGGCTGCAGTCGACCGGCAACCAGAGCGTTGAGTCGCAGCAGGTGGCTGGCCCGAACCAGGAAGTGATCACCGATGACGACTTCGTCATTGAGGGTGAAACTGTGCATGCGCTCATCTGCATCTCGCCGAACAATGTGACCAAGGCCAAGCCGGGCACATGGACTGGCAAGAACGGCTTCCTCGCCAGCGACTGTCCGGCAGCGAGCATCTCGGCCGGCGGAACGGTTCCGAGCGACAACGCGCCGAATATTTGATCTTCGCGCATGAAAGTTCCCTGCCCAACCTCTCTGGTTCGGGCAGGGAACCTCATCGCTGCGACAGAAGGTGTTGCGACGCTGGGCCGCAAAGCGGCGTCGGGCCGTGGTTCGAACCAGCGCCTGGGATCTCTTCCTTTGCCTCTATGCTATGGCGCGTCTTGCGGGGAGGCGTTGAAAGTTGTTCGTTCTTGAATCCGGGATTGGCCGGTCGTCGCATTTCTGCCGGGGTCTTAGCGGTGTTGCGCTGCTGCTCACCGGCGTCGCTCTTTCTGCTCCGGCCAATGCGCTGTCGACCGCGGACGCGGCGCAAACATCGACCGATCCAAGTGACCAGGCGATCATCGTCACCGCGCCGCCATTGTTCCGCGATATCCGGCCAGAGCGCGAGCTCGATGAAAACGGCATCGCGAGCTACGGCGCCAGCACGATCGACGAGCTGCTCGGCGAGGTCGCGGTCGACCTCGGCGACGATTCCGACGAGCCGCTGATCCTCATCAACGGCCAGCGCGTCGGCAGTCTCGACGAGATCGGCGGCCTGCCGGTCGAAGCTTTGCGCAATCTCGTGGTCCTCCCGCGCGGTTCGGCCGTGCGCGCCGGCGGAACGCCGGGCCAGCGCGTCATCAGCCTGACCCTCAACAAGCGGACGCGCGCGGCGACTCTGACGGCGGCGCGCAAGATCTCAACCGACGGCGACTGGCACGGCAGCCGAGGCGAGGCGATCCTGACCGATGTCCGCGGTTCGACCCGGGCCAATCTCACCTTGCGCGTTCGCGACGAGACCTCGCTGTTCGAAAGCGACCGCCACATCGTCCAGCCCGAGCCGAGCCTGCCCTACGCGATCGGCGGAAACGTCATCGCCTATCCCGCCAACTTGCTTGCCGAGATCGATCCACTGCTGAGCGCCGCAGCCGGTCACATGGTCACCGTGACGCCGGTTCCCGCAGCTGCCAATCCCACCCTCGCCGATTTCGTCCCGAACGCGAATCAGGCGGCGGTCACCGACCTCGGCGATTTCCGCACGCTGCGGCCCAAAACCCGCAACTACGATCTCAACGGAACCTTCGGCACGCGACTCGCGCCGTGGCTGACGTCGACCGCGACGATCCGCCTCAGCCGCAGCCTCAGCCGCTCGCAGCGCGGTCTGCCGACGGCGCTGTTCACCCTCGCTCCGACCAACCCGTCCTCGCCTTTTTCGACCGATGTCGGGCTTGCGTTCTACGGCGGCCAGCCGCTCCACAGCCGATCGCAGCGCGACGGCGGCGAAGCGAACCTGACTCTCAATGGGACCTTCGGAAAGTGGATCTCCAACTTCAACGCGCGCCACTCCGATTCGAGGGACGAAACCCGCAGCGAGCGCCAAAATCTGTTCGGCGCGATCCCGCTCGACGACAGCATCGACCCGTTCGGAGCGAGCCTGTCCGACCTTATCGGCGTCCACACCGATCGGGCGACGGCGCGGTCGATCGGCAATCTTGCCCAACTATCGTTCACCGGCCCCGCCGCGAAGCTCCCCGCGGGCGATCTCCAGGCGGTTGTCGAAGGCCGAATCGCCGACACTCGCCTGCACTCGCGCAGCAGCTTTTCCGTGCTCGGCGGCGATTCGAAATTCCACCGCTCAGAGCAGGCGATCCGCATCGCGGCCGATGTTCCGCTAACCAGCCGCGACAACAATTTCCTGTCCCAAGTCGGCAACCTCGGCGCGAACGTGGAATATAGCCGGATCCATTATTCCGACGCCGGCACGCTCAATCACCATGCGCTCGGCCTGACGTGGGAACCGCAGCCGTTGCTGCGCCTTCATGGCGACATCGAGGAAACCGAACGGCCGGCCTCGATCCAAACGCTTGGCAACCCGGTGATCGTCTCGCCGCAAGTGCGCATGTTCGATCCGCTGACCGGGGACACGGTCGACGTTGTCCAGATAACAGGCGGCAACCCAACGCTGCTTCCGGAGAAGACAAAGACTCGCCGTGTCGCGGGTTTATTGCGGCTGGTGCCACGGCTCAATCTTCAGCTCAACGCCGAATATACCGACACCGATGCCCGTAATTTTGTCTCGTCGCTGCCCGAGGCGAGCGCCGCGGTGACGCTCGCCTTCCCCGAGCGCTTCGTTCGCGACGTGAACGGCGTCCTCACCACCGTCGACTTGAGGCCCGTCAACTTCGATTCCCACCGCGAGAAGAGGCTGCGCTACGGCCTCAGCCTCAGCACTACCATTGGGGGCCCGCGCCGCGCGCCGATCCGCGTAAGCGCGCCATCGACCGAAGAGTCCGCCGATGCCGAGGCCGAGCGCGAGCCAGCGCCACCGCCCCGCCCGACCCGCTCCGGCCCCCCGACCCGGCTCCAGCTCAGCGTCAACCATACCCTCGTCTTCCTCGACGAGATCCGCATCCGCCCCGGCCTCAATTCGGTCGACCTGCTCGAGGGCGGCGCGATCGGCATCGCCGGCGGCCGCGTCCGCCACCAGCTCGACGGCACCGCGGGGCTTACCTCGGGCGGCCTCGGCGCTCGCCTCGGCGTCACCTGGCGCGGACCGAGCACGCTCGAAAGCCGCATCGGCGGCCTCACCGACACCCTCCATTTCTCGCCGCTGCTGGCCGTCAACTTCCGCGGCTTCGTCGACGGCGCGCGCCTGTTCGGCCGCAACAGCTGGACCCATGGCCTGCGCCTGTCGCTCAACGTCCTCAACGCCACCAACGACCGCCAGAGCGTCCGCGCCAGCGCCGGCAACACCCCACTCCAATACCAGCCCGACTACCGCGACCCGATCGGCCGCAGGGTCGAGCTGGAGCTGAGGAAAGTATTTTAGGCGGCGTGCGAGCTGTTCTTCGCCAAGCTCGCCGACCCCTCGGGATCGCTTGCCCGCCGCCACTCTGCCAAATAGGGCCGCGGCCTATGTGCGCTCGGCGATTCCTAATGGCGGTGTTCGTGCTAACGCTGCTCGCCGTGGCCGCGGGATTCTTCATTTACACTTGGGGCGGGAATATCCTGCTCCGGCAGGCAACGCCCAAAGGCCATTTTGCGGCGGCGAGTGCGGGCGGCGGACCCGATTACTCAGAACCTGCGAGCTGGCTGTCGCGGCCGGACCTGGCGAACGATCCGTCGCGCTGGCTCCCCGACAACGTCCAGCCCGCGACTGCCGCGCGGGCGGCGGTCTTCTACATTCATCCGACGACCTACCTCGCCACCGACCGGTGGAACGCGCCACTGCATCCCGCAGGCGACACGGAATTTCGCACGCGCTTGTTCGTCCAGAGCCAGGCGAGCGTGTTCAACTCGGCCGGGCAGGTCTGGGCGCCGCGATACCGCCAGGCGGCCTATGGCGCTTTCCTGCTCAAGAGTGTTGACGCGCAAAAAGCGCTCGAGCTCGCCTTTGGCGACGTGTCCGCCGCCTTCGATCGCTTCCTCGCGGAAGCCGGCGACAAGCCGATCATCCTCGCCGCGCATAGCCAGGGGGCGCTGCACCTCACGCGGTTGCTCGCCGAACGGAAGGACCGGCTCAAGGGCCGGTTGATCGCCGCTTATGTCGCCGGCTGGCCGGTCAGCACCTCGGCCGACCTCCCGGCTCTCGGCTTCCCGGCTTGCACGTCGCCCGACCAGACCGGCTGCATCCTGTCGTGGATGAGCTTTGCCGAACCCGCCAACTCCGACCTGATTCTCGGCGAATGGAGCAAGACCAAGGGCGCGAACGGCGGCGCGCGGCGGCGCGAGGATGTGCTGTGCGTCAATCTCCTGTCCGGCACCGTGGGCAGTTCCGCCCCGCCGAGCGCCAATCCCGGAACGCTGGTTCCCTCGCAGAGCTTCACGTCGGCGGCGCTCGAGCCGGGCAAGGTCGGGGCACGTTGCGACAAGGGCCTACTGATCGTCGACGGCGAGGTCCCGCCGCTCGGGCCCTATGTGCTGCCGGGCAACAATTATCACGTCTACGATTATGCGCTGTTCTGGGGCGCGATCCGGCGCGACGCGACACGGAGGCTTGGAGCGTGGCGGCGCTGATTACAGGCGCCCCAGCCGAATTCGCGGCAGCGTTGTCGAGCGGCGGCAAGCTCGCTGGGCTCGACGTAGGAACAAAGACCATCGGCCTCGCGATCTGCGATGCCGGCTGGCATTTCGCCGGGCCATGCGAGACCTTGCGTCGGGCCAAATTCACCAAGGATCTCGCGGTGCTGACCGATTTCGTCGGCCGCGAGCATGTCATCGGGTTGGTCGTCGGGCTCCCGCTCAACATGGACGGCACCGACAGTCCGCGCACCCAGTCGGTTCGCGCCTTCGCGAAAAATCTCGCGCCGCTCGGTCTGCCGATCTTGCTGTGGGATGAGCGCTGGTCGACCCAGGCGGTCGAGCGGGCGATGATCGACGCCGACGTCAGCCGGGCTAAACGCGCCGAGAAAGTCGACGCCCTCGCCGCCGCGCACATCCTGCAAGGCGCGATCGACGCGCTGGCCAATCTTTCAGCGCCGCAATAAGCCCGGCGCTCGTGGACCTGCTTTCCATCGATTCGCTAGGCGACGACCAGATCGCGACGATCCTCGATCGCGCGGATCATTGGTTTGGCGAAAATCGCGCAGGGCGTCCAAGCGACCGGTTGACCGGGAAGCTGGTGTTCAACCTGTTTTACGAAAATTCGACCCGCACGGCGATGTCCTTCGCGGCCGCGGCGCACAGGCTGGGGGCAGCGCCCGTCTTCCTGCCGGTCGAGCAATCGTCGATCAAGAAGGGCGAGACGTTCGAGGATACGGCACGGACACTCAACGCGATGCGGCCCGATTGCCTTGTCGTCCGTCATCGCGAGAACGGCGCTCCGGCGGCCGTGGCGCTGATCATGGACTGCCCGGTGATCAACGCCGGAGACGGCACCAACGAGCATCCGACCCAGGCCTTGCTCGACGCGGCGACGATCCGCCGCCATTTCGGCCGGATCGAAGGGCTCAAGATCGCGATTTGCGGCGACATTCGTCACAGCCGCGTCGCCCGGTCCAATGCGAAGTTGCTGCCGCGGCTGGGAGCCGAAGTCAGCCTCGCCGGCCCGCCGAGGCTGATGCCCGACGGAACGCCGCCGCTTTCGATCGATGAAGCGATCGAGGGCACTGATGTGGTGATGATGCTCCGCGTCCAACGCGAACGGCTGGAGGATGATTGCGACGTGCCCGGCGAATATCTCGAACGCTACGGACTGACCGAAGAGCGCCTTGCCCAGGCATCGCCGGATGCCGTCGTGATGCACCCGGGGCCGATGAACCGCGGCGTCGAAATCGACAGCGCGCTCGCCGACGATCCACAGCGCTCGCTAATCACGCTTCAGGTTGAAATGGGCGTGGCCGTGCGAATGGCCTGCCTGGAGATGCTGGTGGGCAGTCCGGCTTAGCGCGAAGCGAGCTGGACCGGCCGGTCGCCCGCGACGTCGCGGACGAAGCAGGTACCACCGGCGTTGCGCACTGCCCCGCAAACCAGACGAGCCTCGCGATCGCTGCTGAAGCCCTTGACCGACAACCGGTAGACGGTGCCCTTGGGGCTGGTGAAGCGGGCGCTGACCGGGGTGTAGCCCTTGAGCGAGCCGAACCGGTGAGCCGCGACATTCCAGGCGGCAGCGACCCGCTCGGCAGAGCCGAACGCGCCAAGCTGGACGACCGCCGACGAATTGCCGGCGCGGCGCACGGGAACGTTGCGAAACGCAGCGTGCACGATCGGCGCCGGAGCGCGGCGAGCCACAACTGCCTTGCGTGCCGGTGGCGGTTCCACAAAACCGGCGTCAAAGACAGCCGGGGCCGGCGCTCGCGGAGCCGCTTGAGCCATCACTGGCGGCGGAGGTGGTGCAAAGTCCGCGATCGGAGCTGGCGCTGCCGGAGCTTGCGGCGGAGTTGCCTCGGCGACCTGCGGCTGCTGGGCTGGAACGGCCTCGGCCTGACGGGTGCCGTCCTGGCGTAGCGCGAGCCGGGTCGGCTGACCCGGATCGGCGGCGGCCGGAGTTACTCCGATCAGCGCCGCGACCTGGTCCGACGGGTGCGCCGGCTTGGCCAGCTGCATCCACTGGTGAATGCGGTTGTCGAGCTGGTCGGCGGGAACGTCCTGTGCGGCAACGGTGCGGGCACTCGTCCAATCCCCGGAAAATGCATAGGCCAGCGCGAGATTTTGGCGAACCCGTGAGTCGGCGCCATTGGCCCGTGCGACCACTTCCAGCGTCGCAACCGCATCGGACGCCCGCCCGGCGAGCGCCAGGGCGAGGCCGTAATCGGCCGCATCGAGCACGCCCCTGCTGGCGTCGAGCAATTGAAGGGCTTCGGCGTTCCTGCCCTGAGCGATTTCAACCAGCGCGAGCTTCAGAATGACCTGCGGCTGGTTCGCGTTGATCAACAGCGCATCCTTGAACGCGGCCTCGGCCGAGGCGAAACGGCCGCCGACGAAATAGGCGTTGCCAAGCAACGCTCGCAACGTGACATCGTTGGGAGTCCTGTCGACCGCGCGCTCGGCATAATCGATCGCGGTTGTCGGATCATTTGCGGCCAACGCTGCAAGCGCGCGGGTCGCAAGTCCGACTTCCCCATCAGCCTTACCGCCGAGGCTCGAAGCGCTGCTCGCATGGCGTTGCGGAGCGGCGCAGCCCGCAATCATCGACGCTACCGCGACGAGAGAGATTGCAGAGCCGAAGCGGAATGACTTGGTCATCGGATTATCCCTTGCGTTTGGCCTTCTCGGCCATGGCTTCGAGTTCAGGCATGTCGCCGAGCAGATGATCGAGCGCGTCGGTCACCAGCTGCTGCGCCGAGCGGGCGTTGACCGCGCAGGCGAGGCGAAGCTTGAGGTGACGATCCGGGTCGAGCCGCAGCGTGAACGCCGCCTTGCTCTTGCTACCCGGAGCCGCGCGCGGCGCAGGCGTCCGCCGCGGAACCGTTGGCAGGATCGCAACCGGCGTCGGCTCGATTTCAATCGGCGCCGGCTCAATTTCGAGCGGCGCTGGCTCGTGTTCGATCGGCTCGGCGGTCTCGTCGACGATTTCGTCGAATTCCTCGGGCTCGTCGACGCCAAGCCGGCCGGCAAGCTCGGCATGCTGTGTGTGAACCGGCGAATGAACCGGCGTCAGGCCCGTCGGATGGACCTTCGGATGATCATCGACTTCCTCGCCGAACGCGTCATGGTCGGCGTCGCGGATCGGCACGACTGCCGGCTTGGGCGGTTCAAAGCCCATGTCGTTCCAGCCGAGGTCCTCGAGACCGGCCGCACCCTGGCCGAAGCCCTGGGGACGCATGGCGGGACGGGCCGCGCCCTTGCGAGCGAGCAATCCCGAAGAGAGAGAGGCGAAAGGCTTGGGTTCGCTGTTCACTTGTGCGCCCCCTTACTGGCCAACCACCCGACGGCCGAAGCCGCCGACTGGACGCGGACTAGCTGAACTGGCTTGCGCCGCACCCGGCGCAGCAAACACAGTTCGGCGGAAGTTTTTCTCGAGCCGGTCGGAGATATACTCCCACAGCTCGACGATCTCGTTGGCGGAGCGCCCGTTCGGGTCGATCTCCATCACCGTGCGCCCGTCGATCATCGAGGCAGCGAAATCGGTGCGGTGATGGACCGTGACCGGAGCGACGGTGCCGTGCTGCGACAGCGCGACGGCGGCTTCATAGGTAATCTTCGCTTTGGGCGTCGCAGCGTTGACGACGAAAATGAGCGGCTTGCCGGCGCGGTCGCACAAATCGACCGTGGCGCCGACGGCGCGTAGGTCGTGTGGGCTCGGACGGGTGGGAATGACGATCAGCTCGGCGACCGCGATCACGCTCTGGATCGCCATGGTAATGGCCGGCGGCGTATCGACGACCGCAAGGCGAAAGCCCTGCTGGCGAAGCACTTCGAGGTCGGACGCCAGGCGCGCGACCGTGGTTTGAGCAAAGGCCGGCATCTCGGCTTCGCGCTCGTTCCACCAATCGGCCAGGCTACCCTGCGGATCGATGTCGATCAGGCAGACGGGCCCAGCGCCCGCCAGCTGCGCCTGCACCGCAAGATGCCCGGACAGAGTCGTCTTACCCGACCCGCCCTTCTGCGATGCCATTGCCAGAACGCGCATGCTTTTCCCCTCGCCCTGTGACGTCAGTTCACTGGCCGAAGTGACACCCAAGGCTCTAAAATCTGGTTAACATCAATACGACTGTATTTGCCGATTGGACCAACTCGGCTACACTTGGGTGGAGGTGCGATAAAGCATGCGTTACAAGTATTTAGCTGTGTGGATGGCGATCGCTTCGGTCGCTGCGCCGGTTTCCGCCCAGTCAGTAAAGGCGGGCATCGAAGCGTGGCAGCGGTCCGATTATGCCGCCGCCGTGACAATTTGGCGGCCCCTCGCCGAGAGCGGCGACGCCGACGCTGCGTTCAATCTCGGCCAGGCCTACCGGCTCGGGCGGGGCGTCCCGCTCGATCTTGCCGCTGCGCAAACCTCGTTCGAACGGGCGGCCGCAAAGGGCCACCTCGACGCCGAGACCACCCTCGGCCTGCTGCTGTTCCAGAACGGCAATCGCATCGCCGGATTGCGCTGGCTCAAGGCCGCGTCGGAAAAAGGCGAGCCGCGGGCCATGCTGGTTTACGGCACCGCATTGTTCAACGGTGACGGTGCACCCCAGGACCCGGTCCTGGGCTACGCCTATGTCAGCCGCGCCGCGGCCCAGGGGCTTCCGGCGGCCAAGGACACCCTCGCCCAGCTCGATCAGATCCTCCCGCTCGCCGAACGCAAGAAAGGTGTCGCGCTAGCGATTGCCAAGGCAAAAACCGCTCCCGCTCCAGCCACGAAGACCGAACCGAAACCCGCCAAACCGGTTACGAAAACTCTGCCCGTAGCGGCGAAAACACCGATCTTGGTGGCAAAGACGCCGCCACCTGCCGCCAAGCCTCAACCGACCAAGCCGGCCGTGGCGGCATCCGGCGCCTGGCGCATCCAGCTCGGCGCCTTCTCGCAGCGATCGTCGGCCGAGGCCTTGTTCCGTAAATTGTCGGGCAATGGCGCCCTGGCTGGGCGCCAGGCCTATTACATTCCGGTCGGCGCGATTACCCGGCTTCAGGTCGGTCCATTTGAATCCCGTGCCTCAGCCAGCGCCGCGTGTAGTGCGCTGAAGGGCCAGGCCTGCTTCGCAGTCAAATAGCCTTGCCGCGGAACCAGTCGCGCCGCCGCACGCCCTGGACCCATAGCAAAGCGTCGAGCCCATGGTGCTTCAATTCGGCGTCCGCGACCTCGGCCAGGGCCGGCTTGGCCTTGTAAGCGATCCCGAGCCCGGCTTCCTCGATCATCAGCCTGTCATTCGCCCCATCGCCGACGGCCAGCACGTCTTCACGGGACAGGCCAAGCTGCTCGCGCGCCTCGATCAGCGCCTCATACTTGCTCATCGCATCGACGATCGGGTCGCCAACTTCGCCGCTCAGTTTACCGCCGGCGAATATCAGACGATTGGCCCTGACCCGGTCGAACCCGACCGTCCGCGCGATCGGCTCCGCGAAGGACAGGAAACCGCCCGAAACCAGCAGGCAGCTAGTGCCGCCGGCACGCATCGTCTGGATCAGCGTCTCGGCGCCGGAGGTAATCTTCACGCGCTCCGTAAGGCACCGCGCAAGCTCGCTCTGGTCGAGCCCGGCAAGCAGCCTGACCCGCTCCCGTAGCGCGCCACTGAAATCGATCTCGCCCTGCATCGCGCGCTCGGTGATCCGCGCGACCTCGTCCTTGAGGCCGGCATAATCGGCGAGTTCGTCGATGCATTCCTGGCCGATGATCGTCGAATCCATGTCGGCGACGAGCAGCCGCTTCCATCGCGGCTCGTCGGGCTGGACCACAAAATCCACGTCCGGGAGCGCCTGCAACGCCCAGCGCGCGCTCTTGAGATCGCCGGTGAAGCGCAGGTCCGCCGCGTCGCCCTCGTCGATCCAGTGCCCGAAGCTCGCCTGCGGATCGAACTCCCGCAGCAGGCCGAGGGCGCGATCGACCAGCCTGTCATCCAGACGTCCGGCTGCTATCAGCGTCGCGATTGCCATGGGTCCTCGTCCGAATCCTCCTGTCGCTCTAATCGCGGGGCCGACCGCCAGCGGCAAGTCGGCTCTTGCGCTGACGCTTACCGAGCGCACCGGCGGGGTGATCGTCAATGCCGACAGTGCGCAAATCTATCGCGACCTGCCGATCCTCAGCGCGGCTCCGACGGAAAACGAGAGCGCTCGCGCCGAGCATCGTTTGTTCGGAGTCCTCGACGGCGTCCTGCCCTGCTCCGCTGCGGATTGGGCGGAGATGGCGCGGCGCGAAATTGATGATGTCCATGCGGCGGGACGTCAGCCGATCCTTGTCGGAGGCACCGGCCTTTATCTGCGGACCCTGCTTGACGGGATCGCGCCGGTGCCGGCGATCGATCCCAACGTCCGTGCAGAAGTGCGCACAGCGTCGGTCGACGAGAATTACGGCAAGCTGCGGTTGCTCGATCCCGACGGTGCGGAACGCCTCAACCCAGGCGACTCCACTCGCATCGCGCGCGCGCTCGAAGTTGTGGTGTCGACCGGCAAGCCGCTCGGCGGGTGGCAAAAGCAGCGCGAAGGCGGAATCGGCGAGCGAGTCGAATTGAAGCCCCTGATCCTATTGCCGCCCCGCGACTGGCTGTACGCCCGTTGCGACGAAAGATTCTCGCGGATGATCGAGTTGGGCGCCATCGCGGAAGTGGAGGCACTCCTCGCTCGGAAGCTCAGCCCCAGCCTTCCGGTCATGCGCGCGATCGGGGTGCGCGAAATTGCCAGCCACTTGCGCGGCGAATGTTCGCTGAGTCAGGCGATCGCCGCAGGTCAGCAAGCAACACGGAACTACGCCAAGCGCCAATATACATGGTTCGCGCACCAGCCGCCCGATGCGTGGCCACGATTCAGGGATGGGCCCGACGAACGCACGCTGGAACTGCTCACCGCAAGCGCCTAGTCGGCCCCCATGGAATTATTGCGCGACGCCGACATCGATCCCGCCCCGCTCGCCGGCAAGCGGGTGGCGATTCTCGGTTATGGCAACCAGGGCCGCGCGCAGGCGCTCAACCTGCTCGACAGCGGGATCGACGTGGTTGTCGGTCTGCGCGGTGGTTCGGGCAGCACGATTGAAGCCGAAGCGGCCGGCCTAACCACTGCTCTGCTCGAAGATGCGGTCGGTGGCGCCGACGTCGTCATGATGCTCGCTCCGGACGAGATTCACGCGGCGCTGTACCGCGAAATTGAGCCCAACTTGCGCAACGGCGCGGCGCTCGGCTTCAGCCATGGCCTGTCGATTAGGTTCGGTTTCATCGCGCCGCGCGCTGACCTCGACGTCTTCCTGCTCGCGCCGAAAGGACCAGGTACGGCGCTGCGTTCGCTCTACCGCGAGGGCAAAGGGATGATCGCGTTATGGGCGGTTCACCAGGATTCGACCGGGAACGCACGCGACATTGCCCTCGCCTATGGCCGCGCGATCGGGTGCGGCCGCGCCGGCCTCATCGCGTCGAGCTTCGCCGAGGAAGCAGAAGCTGATCTGTTCAATGAGCAGGCGGTGGTGTGGGGCAGCGTGCCCGAGCTGCTGATCGCGGGGTTCGAGACTCTGGTCGCCGGCGGAATCTCACCCGAAGTGGCGCTGCTCGAATGTGTCGGCGAATTGAAATTGATCGCCGAGCTGATCGACGAGCGCGGCATTGCCGGGATGCGCGAAGCCATCTCCAACACCGCCGAACTCGGCGCGACATTGGGCGGAACGCGGATCGTCGACGATGGCGTGCGGGCGCGCATGGCAGAGATCCTCGCCGAGGTTCGCGCGGGCCAGTTTGCCGCAGAGCTCAGCCAGGAAGAAGCGAGTGGCTACGCCCGGCTCGAACGGGCGCGCGAGGACAATCGCCAAACATTGCTCGAAAAAACGTTCGAAAAAGTGCGCGAAATCGAGGGTTGAGCCTCAGCCGACCGGGTCGGACACAGGTTGCGGTCGTTCTCCGACGCTGGCCCGCTCAAGATAGGCCCGTTGCATTTCCTGATGTGCTTTCGCGACACTGGGATCGCTGGCGGCGATCGCCAGTTCCTGCTCTTCGGCGGCGCGGCGCGCGAAATAAATCCGATCGTTGCCGTCCATAACGCCACTCCCGCGGGAAGGCGCACTCTAGCCGAGATCGGCCGAAATGTCTTGTTTCAAGCGGAACTGGCGCGCTCGATCGCCTCGATCACGATCCGCTTTGCCTCCTCCGCGTCGCCCCAATGGCCGACACGCACCCATTTTTCGGGTTCGAGGTCCTTATAGTGGGTGAAAAAATGTTCGATCTGCTGGAGCACGATCGACGGCAGATCCTGCCGCTCGCCGACATCGGTGTAATACGGGAAGGTCGAATCGACCGGCACGCAGATCAGCTTTTCGTCGCCGCCATGCTCGTCTTCGAGATTGAGCACCCCGATCGGCCGCGCTCGAACCACTGAACCGGGCACGAACGGCGTGCGCGCGATGACCATCGCATCGAGCGGGTCGCCGTCGGGCGAGAGCGTGTGGGGCACGAAACCGTAATTGGCCGGATAGCGCATCGGCGTGTGCAAGATGCGGTCGACGAACAGCGCGCCGGACTTCTTGTCGAACTCATATTTCACCGGTTCGCCGCCGACCGGCACCTCAATAATGACGTTGACGCTGTTGGGCGGGTCGTCGCCGGTCGGGATGAGGTCGATATTCACGGCAACGGGATCCTTCGTTCGAACAATGCCAGGCCGACAAACAGCGCGATGAGGCTCGCCAGGACCGATCCCGCGACATAACCCGCGGCCAACGCATAATGATGCCGTTCGATCAGCAATGCCGTGTCGAGCGAGAACGCAGAGAAGGTCGTGAACCCGCCCAGCAACCCTGTCGTCAGGAACAGCCGCATATGCTGGCCGATCCCCGGGCGGAAGGCGAAATAACCGGCGAACAGGCCAATTGCGAACGATCCAACGAAATTGACGATCAATGTGCCGAATGGAAAGCCGAAGCCGAACAGCTTCGCCGCGCCGACGTTGACCCCGTGGCGAGCCGCGCCGCCAATTCCGGCCCCGAGGAATACGATCAGATAAAGCATCGCCGGTCGCTTACCTCCGGCCGAACAATTTTTCGATCTCGCCATGCCCGAGTTTTACCCAGGTCGGGCGGCCGTGGTTGCACTGGCCCGAGCGCGGCGTGACCTCCATCTCGCGCAGCAGCGCGTTCATCTCGGCAACCGACAGCACCCGCCCGGCCCGGACGGAGCCGTGGCAGGCGATCGTCGCGGCAACGTGGTCGAGCTTGTCGCGCAACGACAAGGCGCCGCCGAGTTCGGCGATTTCCGCCGCAAGGTCAGCGACCAGCGCGGGGATATCGGTCTTGCCGAGCGCGGCCGGGACCGAGCGGACGAGAATCGCCGACGGCCCGAACCGCTCAAGCTCCAGGCCCATCTCAGCAAGTTCGGGAATCGCACCTTCGAACCGGTCGCAATCCGGCTCGTCGAGCTCGACCACTTCGGGAATCAGCAAGGCCTGGCGCGCGACCGCTCCGCCCTCCCGCGCGGCGCGCATGCGCTCGAGCACCAGCCGCTCATGCGCGGCATGCTGGTCGACAATCACCAGCCCGTCCTCCGCCTCGGCGACGATATAGGTTGCCGCGATCTGCCCGCGCGCCACTCCGAGCGGATGGCTGGTGACCGGTTCGACAGCGGGTTCCGCGCGGCCCAGCGGCGCAAAATGCACCGGAGCGAACGCCCGCTGGACCTCGCGCAGAACCGTGGTTCCAAGCTCCAGGCCTGGCTCGGGCGTATAGCTTTGGCTCGACGTCCACATCACCGGTGCCGCCGCCTGCTCGCGCGCTGCGCTGCGCTGACTCTCCTCGTCGAGCGCGCGGCGCAGGCCGCCAATGATCAGCCCTCGGATCGAGGATGGATCGCGGAAGCGGACTTCGGTCTTGGCCGGATGGACGTTGACGTCGACATCCTCGAGCGGAATCTCGAGGAATAGCGCTGCGATCGGGTGCCGATCGCGCGCGATGAGATCGCGATAGGCGGCCCGGAGCGCCCCGACCAACAGCCGATCCTTCACCGGCCGCGAGTTGACGAACAGATATTGCTGGTCGGCGACGCCGCGGTTGAACGTCGGCAGACTGATAACTCCGGTGAGGCGAACGCCATCACGGACGCAGTCGATGCCGACGCCGTGGCGGTCGAGCTCGTGGGCGAGCAAGGCGGCGACCCGCGCCGGCGCGTCGGTCGGCTGCAGGGTCAGAATGCGCCGGCCATCATGGTCGAGCGAGAATCCGATATCGCTGCGCGCCAATGCCAAGCGCTTCACTGCGTCGAGGCAGGCGGAATATTCCGAGCGCGGCGAGCGCAGGAACTTGCGCCGCGCCGGGACCTTGTCGAACAATCCCTGGATCGCAATCCGCGTCCCTGGCGGAAGAGCGGCCGGCCCCTCGCCCGCCGGTTCGCCGTGATCCACTTCAATTCGCCACCCGTCGGCACCGCGCACCCGGCTTTCGATTCGCAAGCGCGCGACGCTGGCGATCGACGGCAACGCCTCGCCGCGAAAGCCGAAGCTGGTGATGCGGTCGATCGAATCGTCGGGCAGCTTCGAGGTCGCGTGGCGTTCGAGCGCAAGGCGCATCTCATCGGGCGCCATGCCGCAGCCGTCGTCGGTGACCTCGATCAGCTCGAGCCCCCCGGCGGACAAGCGGACGGCGACCTGAGTCGCGCCGGCATCGAGCGCATTCTCGACCAGTTCCTTGAGCGCACTCGCCGGGCGCTCGACGACCTCACCCGCGGCGATGCGATTGACCAGTTCCGGCGGCAGCCTTCTTATTGACATGTTAAGGGTCTTATCCCAATCCGAGGCAGCCGGCGAAGCGCTGATTTTTCGCGGAAATTCAGTCCGCATTCAATGGGAAGTGTTTAATCGAAAATGAAGCTGCGGACACGGGTTCCGCTGCCTTCAGGATAGTGGCGAGAGACGGGGAAAGAATGTTCTGGACGCGGTGGTTTAAATGGATGTCCCACGACATGGCGATCGATCTCGGGACCGCCAACACGCTCGTCTATGTCCGCGGCCGCGGCATCGTTCTCAATGAACCGTCGGTCGTCGCGATCGAGACGATCAACGGGGTGAAGCGGGTCAAGGCGGTCGGCGACGACGCCAAGCTGATGATGGGCAAGACGCCCGACCAGATCGAAGCGATCCGGCCGCTGCGCGACGGAGTCATCGCCGACATCGACGTCGCCGAGCAAATGATCAAACACTTCATCCACAAAGTTCATGGCGGCAAAATGCGCGCCTGGCGCTTCCCGGAGATCGTAATCTGCGTCCCATCCGGATCGACTTCGGTCGAGCGCCGCGCGATCCGCGACGCCGCGTCCAATGCTGGAGCCAGTGCAGTCTATCTGATCGAAGAGCCGATGGCCGCGGCGATTGGCGCCGACATGCCGGTGACCGAGCCGATCGGCTCGATGGTGGTCGACATCGGCGGCGGGACGACCGAGGTCGCCGTGCTATCGCTGCGCGGGCTCGCCTACACCACGTCGGTCCGGGTCGGCGGCGACAAGATGGACGAAGCGATCAGCTCCTATGTCCGGCGCAATCACAACCTCCTGATCGGCGAAGCAACCGCCGAGCGGATCAAGAAGGAAGTCGGGATCGCCAAGCCGCCGGTCGATGGGATCGGCAAGACCGTCCACATCAAGGGGCGCGATCTGGTCAACGGCGTGCCCAAGGAAATTTCAATCAACCAGGGCCAGATCGCCGAAGCGCTGTCCGAGCCCGTCGGAACGATCGTCGAAGGCGTCCGCATCGCGCTCGAGAACACGGCCCCCGAGCTTGCCGCCGACATCTGCGACCAGGGCATCGTCCTCACCGGCGGCGGCGCCCTGCTCCAGGGCCTCGACGAAGTGCTCCGCGACGAAACCGGCCTTCCGGTCACCGTGGCCGAGGACCCGCTGACCTGCGTCGCGCTCGGAACCGGCCGAGCGCTTGAAGAAGAGCAGTTCCGCGGCGTTCTGCAGACGGCTTAAGGGTTTAGAGGGGTGGCGACCGCGCGCCCCGGGTGGTCGCGGCGAGCTCAATACTCGCTGTTCTTCAGCTTTCTGGCGCTGATCGCCGGGATTCTCGTCGGGCTGTTCCTGCTCGCTTTATCATTGCTTGCGCCGGCAAGGTTCGAAACCGCGCGCGGCGCCGCGCTCGATATCACCGGGCCGATCGCCTCAGGCCTGCACGAAGTGACGGCGACCGCCGAAGGCCTGGTGACGGGAGCCGGCAATTATTGGGACGCGGCCAACCAGAATGGCGGGCTTAAGAGTGAACGCGACGCCATGCGGCGCCAGATCCTTCAGGCGAAAGCAATCGTTCAGGAAAACCGCCAGCTCAAGGCCACGCTGCAGCTGCGCGAAGCCCAACACGACGCAATCGCGGTTGGCCGGCTGGTCGGCTCATCGTTCAGCAGCCCGCGCCGGTTCGCGATCCTGTCGGTCGGCTCGCGTGACGGCGTGCGCATCGGCATGCCCGTCCGTTCCTCGGACGGCCTGGTCGGTCGGGTCGTCGACGCCGGCGCGCTGGCGTCCCGCGTTCTGCTCGTCTCCGACCGCGCCAACATCGTTCCGGCGCGGCTGCTGCGCGGTGGCATCCCGGTGATCTCGCAAGGACGCGGCGATGGGACGATCGACGTCCATCCGCTCGAGGTCGGCCGCAATCCGTTCAAGCGCGGCGATATCATCATCACCTCGGGCACCGGCGGGCTCTATCCGCCGCTGGTGCCGATCGCCCGAATCGTAAAGCTCAATGACGATGGCGCAGTGGCGGTCCCGCTCGCCGACCCCGCCACCACCAGCTTCGCGATTGTCGAGCCGCCCTACGAGCCCGCGGCGATCGCGGTGGAGGGCCCCTGATGGTCCGCGCGGCGCTCGCGACCAAACGTAGGATCGGCCAGGGCCCGAAAACCTTCGCCGTTTTCCTGCCGGCGGTGACCGTCGTCGCTGCTTCCCTGCTCGAGGCGCTGCCAATCGTCTCCGCGGGCGGCTGGTATCCAAATTTCGGCTTCCTTGTCCTGATCAGCTGGCGTCTGCTCCGATCCGATCCCTGGCCCGGCTGGTGGGCTGGGCCTTTGGGCCTCGCCAATGACTTGTTGACCGGCGGTCCGATTGGTTTGTCGGTCGCTTTGTGGTCCGCGACCATGCTCGCGCTCGACCTGGTTGATCGGCGAACGATGTGGCGCGATTACTGGATCGAATGGGGACTGGCCGCGGTACTCATCGCAATCGACGAATGGCTGCAATGGCGGGTGGCGGCGCTCGGCGGCGCCCGAGTGCCGCTCCGGGCGATCGCCCCGCCGCTCATTCTCTCGGTCTGCGTCTTTCCATTGAGCGCCTGGCTGGTGTCGCGCATTGACCGATGGCGGCTTGGCCGATGAACCAGGCCAAGCGCTTCACCTCGGCTCATCAGTCGATCACCTTCTCACGCCGCATGCTGCTGCTTGGCGGGGCCCAGATCGGCGTCGGCGCCTTGCTGATTGGACGGCTGGGCTGGCTGTCGATTGCCCAGAATGCAAAATACCAGCTGCTGTCGGAGAGCAATCGCGTCCAGCTAATCCCGGTGCCGCCGCGGCGCGGGTGGATTATCGACCGCAACGGCAAGCCAATCGCGATCAACCGCTCGAGCTTCCGGGTCGACATCATTCCCCAGCAGCTGACCGATGGGCCGCGGGTCGTCGCGACCCTCACCGATCTGCTCAAGTTGCCGCCCGATGAAGTTGAGCGAATCAACCGTGAACTCGAACGTTCGCGCGGATTCCAGCCGGTCTCGGTCGCCGACAACATCCCGTACGAGCAATATGCCGCGATCACCGTGCGGCTGCCCGAGCTTGCCGGCGTCGCCGCGTCGCGCGGCTTCACGCGATTCTATCCCGGTGGCACCGCCGTCGGCCAACTCGTAGGCTATGTGGGAGCTGCGTCAGCGGCCGAGTATGAGAAAGAGAATAAGAATCCGCTCCTGCTTATCCCTGGTGTGAAGATTGGCAAGGAAGGCCTTGAAAAGACGCTGGAGCCGACGCTGCGCGGCCAGCCAGGCGGGCAGCGGGTCGAGGTCACCGCGCGCGGCAAGCTGGTCAAGGAGCTCGACCCCAAGCCGGACCGCAGCGGAGGCAGCGTCCAGCTCACGATCGATGTCGATTTGCATGAATATGCGGCGCGCCGGATCGGCGACCAATCCTGCTCGGTTGTGATCCTGGATGTGGCCAATGGAGACATCCTGGCGATGCCGTCGATGCCTTCCTTCGACCCGAACAATTTTTCGGACGGAATCAGCAGAAATGAGTGGAAGATGCTGTCTGGAGACGACCATTTGCCACTGGTCGATAAGGCGCTCGAGAGCCTCTATCCGTCGGGCTCGACGATCAAGCCGTCCATGGCGATGGCGCTGCTCAATGCCGGCATCGACCGCAAGCAACGCGTCAATTGCACCGGCTCGTACCCCCTTGGAAACCACGTGTTCCATTGCGACAAGCGTCACGGACCGGTCGATATGGACGCAGCCATCGTCCACAGCTGCGACATCTATTTTTACGATATGTGCCGCCGGGTGGGCGCCGAAAAGCTCGCGCCGATGATCAGGTCGATGGGCTTCGGCGAGAAATTCGACCTGCCGTTCGACAATCAGAGTTACGGGACTGTTCCGGACCCCGAGTGGATGAGGCGAAAATATCATCGCGAATGGCAGACCTACGACACGATCAACATGTCGATCGGCCAGGGGATGGTGCTGATCAATCCGCTGCAGCTTGCCGTCATGGCGAGCCGTCTGGCGACCGGAAAACGCGTGATTCCACGCCTACTCAAGAACAAGCCGGTGGTGCCGCAAACGCAGCTCGCGGTTGACGCAGATCATCTGAATTTCATCCGCAGCGCGATGGCCGGCGTCGTCGATCACGGCACGGCCGCTGCGGCGAAGCTGCCGCTCGACGGGATCCAGATGGCGGGAAAGACGGGGACCGCGCAGACTCACCGTCTTAGCGCCAGCGAGCGCGGCAACTACACAGCGGCGCTGTGGAAGCTGCGCGACCACTCGCTGTTCATGGGCTTCGTCCCGTTCAACAATCCGCGATACGCGGCCGCGGCGATTGTGGAGCATGGCGGCTTCGGCGCTGCCGTCGCCGCGCCGCTGATCCGCGACACCTTGCTGTTCCTGTACGACAAGCAAAAGGCGCTCACGGCGCTCAACGTCTTCGAGCAAAGCATCGGCGGGACTTTGGAGGAGCGTGCTACACGCAAGACCGCGGCGTGGCGCTCCGCAAACGGCCTTCCGCCGCTACTCACGATCCAGGCATGATCACCTCGGCCATCATCCCGCGGCCGCTCGCGCGGCTGCCGTGGCGCTTGATTTTCCTGGTCGCGGCGATCGCGAGCTTCGGTCTGCTCGTGCTTTATTCGGCCGCCGGCGGCTCGGCCCAGCCATGGGCGGTCAAGCAGGCGATCATTTTCGTCGTGTTCCTCGGCATCGCCATCGCCATGTCGTGGGTCAGCGAATCGACGATCAAGGCAGTCACCTTCCCGCTCTACGGCGCGACCCTCCTGATGCTGGTCGGGGTCGAGGCGCTGGGGTTCGTCAGCAAGGGCGCGCAGCGCTGGCTCGAGCTTGGGCCGATCCGCCTGCAACCGTCCGAGTTCATGAAGCCGGCAATCGTCCTCACCCTCGCCCGCTTCTACGAGCTGGTCCCGGCCGGCGAGATCCGCAAATGGCGGGCCATCTGGCCGGCGCTGCTGCTGCTCGGCGTTCCCGCCTTCCTGATCCTCGTCCAGCCCGACCTCGGCACGTGCATCATGGTCGTGCTCTGCGGCGTGACGGTGATGTTCCTCGCCGGCCTGCCGTGGTGGATCTTCGCCGGTCCCGCGGCCGCGGTCGCGGTCGCCGCGCCGATCGCCTATAATCTGCTCCACGGCTACCAGCGCAAGCGGATCGACGTGTTCCTCAACCCGGAGAGCGATCCGCTCGGCGCCGGCTATCACATCAGCCAGTCGAAGATCGCGATCGGCTCGGGCGGAATCTGGGGCAAGGGTTTCCTCCAGGGCAGCCAGAGCCACCTCGACTATCTGCCCGAAGGCCATACCGATTTCGTCTTCGCGACCATGGCCGAGGAATGGGGGTTGGTCGGCGGAGTCCTCTTGATCATCGCCTTCGGCCTGGTGATCCGCTGGGGCATGCGGGTCAGCAGCAATGCCCGGACGCGCTTTTCGCAGCTCGCCGCCGCCGGACTGTCAGGCACGATATTCTTCTACGTGTCGATCAATTTGATGATGGTCATGGGCCTTGCGCCCGTCGTCGGCGTGCCCCTGCCCCTCGTCAGCTTCGGCGGATCGGCGGTGATGACGGTAATGCTCTGCCTCGGTCTGCTGATGGCGCTCGAGCGGCAGCAACGGACCGTGTCGACCATCGCCTGAAACGCTGCGGTTGCGCCCCACTAAAGCCCATGCTACCGGCGCGCCCTTCGCGCGGCACCAGCCGGCGCGATCTGCCCATGTGTGGACGCATAGCTCAGTTGGTAGAGCAGCTGACTCTTAATCAGCGGGTCCTAGGTTCGAGCCCTAGTGCGTCCACCACTTATTTCTCAACATCTTACGCTAGTTACTTACCACGAGTTGGAGCTTCGGACGGCCCCCACTGTGACCATTTTTGTGACCCGGCCTTTCGCTGATTTCCGCCACGTCCTCGACTGTGACCGGAAAAGTCAGCTTGTGCGCAAAAGGCTCGAGGTGTTTCACCGACATGTGCGCGTAACGCCGCACCATCGCTTCCGACTTCCAGCCCCCCAGCTCCTGAAGCACCCAGGTGGGCACGTCATTCTGCCGGAGCCACGTCGCCCAGGTGTGACGCAGGTCGTGCCAGCGGAAATCCTTTATCCCGCAAGCCTTCAGTGCGCCGCGCCAGGCCCTGGTGTTCGCCGTCCGGAGCGGCTTGCCCCGGTAGGTGAACAC